>Ga0209830_10001424_pt1 | contig 21162 bp, 19 predicted proteins | sample ArcticOcean_MG_C_12_FD_187439 | JGI IMG/M metagenome (GOLD analysis project Ga0209830, IMG submission 187439) | Marine microbial communities from western Arctic Ocean - ArcticOcean_MG_CB8_130 (SPAdes) (version 2) | ecosystem: Environmental > Aquatic > Marine > Oceanic | place: Arctic Ocean...
TTAACATTATACCAGGGAGAAATCAAGATGAATAATGAGTAAATACTATTTATTCATCAATATAGAAAGTATAGTTTTAGCTGTTTCGCTAATTTTTGTGCCAGGTCCAAAAATTGCTGAAACTCCTTGGTCTTTCAAAAAGCTATAGTCTTGTTTTGGAACTACTCCACCAAGGATGACCATTATATCCTCTCTTTTGTATTTTTTCAGTTCTTCAATAACCTCTGGAACTAATGTTTTATGTCCTCCAGCAAGAGATGAGATACCTAAAATATGAACATCATTTTCAATAGCTTGCTTTGCAGCTTCTTGTGGGGTTTGAAACAAAGGTCCTATATCCACATCGAAACCTAAATCTGCATAACTAGTTGCTATAACTTTTGCACCACGATCATGACCATCTTGTCCCATTTTAGCAATCAGGATTCTAGGTCTTCTTCCATCTAGGTTAGAAAACTCATTTGCTAAGTCAATAGCTTCTTGAAATGTACTGTCGTTTTTTATTTCTTTACTATACACGCCGGTAAATGTATTTATTTTAGCTTTATATCTTGAAAAAACTTTTTCTAAAGCAGTACTGATCTCGCCAATTGTAGCTCTGTTTTTAGCTGCTTCTACTGCCAAAGCTAATAAATTTTCATTACTACTGGCCCCTTTAGTTAAATTCTCTAAAGAGACTTGTACTTTTTTATTATCTCTATTTTCTTTAACATCTTTAAGTCTACTAAGCTGTAGATTTTTTACTTTTTTATTATTAATTTCTAAATATTGGATCTCTTCATCATAATCTACCTTAAAATCATTCACCCCGACAATTACTTCTTTTTTAGAATCAATTTTCGCTTGTTTTTTTGTAGCTGATTGTTCAATTCTCATTTTAGGAATACCTTTTTCAATGGCTTTAGTCATTCCTCCATAACTTTCAATCTCTTCAATATGTACCCATGCTTTTTTAACTAAACTATTAGTTAAATTTTCCAGGTAATAACTACCGCCCCAAGGGTCAACTGTTTTAGTAATTTTTGTTTCATGTTGAAGGTATAGCTGTGTGTTTCTTGCGATTCTAGCAGAAAACTCAGTAGGTAAAGCTATTGCTTCGTCTAATGAATTTGTATGTAAGCTCTGCGTTCCTCCAAATATCGCAGCACTTGCTTCAGTGCATGTTCTAGTTATATTATTAAAAGGATCTTGCTCTGTTAGACTCCATCCACTAGTTTGACAGTGAGCTCTAAGCATTAAAGACTTTTTTAGTTTGGGGTTAAATTTTTTAATTAATTTACTCCACAGCAACCTTCCAGCTCTTAGTTTAGCAATTTCCATAAAATGATTCATTCCTATGCCCCAGAAAAAAGATAGTCTTGGAGCAAAATCATCAATGCTTAATCCAGCTTCAATACCATTTTTAACATACTCTATTCCGTTACAAAGAGTGTACGCTAGTTCAATGTCATTTGTAGCTCCTGCTTCTTGCATATGGTATCCTGAGATACTGATACTATTAAATTTTGGCATTTTTTCAGATGTGAATTTAAAAATATCTGAAATTATTCTCAAGGATTCTTTTGGAGGGTATATATAGGTATTTCTTACCATATACTCTTTTAGGATATCATTTTGAATAGTTCCTTTTAAATCAGTAATATTTACTCCTTGTTCTTGAGCAGCAACTATATAAAATGCCATTATCGGTAATACAGCTCCGTTCATTGTCATTGATACACTCATTTTGTCTAGAGGTATCTCATTGAAGAGAATTTTCATATCCTCTACAGAATCAATTGCAACTCCAGCCTTACCAACATCACCAGAAACTCTTTCATGGTCAGAATCATAACCTCTGTGAGTAGCTAAGTCAAAAGCGACAGATAATCCTTTTTGACCCGATTTCAAATTTTTTTGATAAAATGCGTTACTTTCCTCGGGAGTAGAGAACCCGGCGTACTGCCTAATAGTCCATGGCTTAGTTGTATACATACTAGAATATGGACCCCTTAAAAAAGGTTCAATCCCCGCCGCAAAGCCTATATGTTCTACTGGATCTAAATCAGTAATATTATAGCTTGATTTTAGTAAAATACCCTCAGACGTCTCAAATTTATCTAATTTTTCATTTAAACTAGTTAACTGTTCGAGCTCAATATTTTTAAATCTATCTCTACTCATTTTCTAATCGTTTTTTTTCAGTGTCCCTAGCTAATCTTTTTTTTATTAATGGCTCTATTAATGTTTTTTCAGATTTTCTAGTAGGGAAGGGGTTAACTTCTAATTGCCCTTTCATTTTCTCATACTTGTTTATGTAAAGATTAGACCCAACTAAAATTTCTGATTTAGAATCAAATTTATCTTGCTCTTTTTGTGCACTTTCTTTAATTTTTCTTTGAAGAGTTCCATTTTTTAATAGATTTAAAAAGCTCGATTTAGAATCTAATTCTTTAAATAACTCAAATGATTTTTTTGTTAATTCATCTATTAAATAACTAATGTAATATGATCCAGAAATTGGATTTTTAACTTTATCTATTAGACACTCATGCTTAAGTATTAGCAATTGATTTCTAGAAATTCTACTAGAAAATTCGTTTTCATTTTTATAAATAGAATCGTAATTAAAATTTTTGATGGAATTTGCACCTCCTAAAATAGCAGCCATACATTCAGAAGTAGATCGTACTATATTATTATTGTAATCGTAAATTGTTTTATTTCTAGAAGATGGAGTTGCTATAATATGTACATCATTAATTGGATACTGGTAAGATTTACTTATCGTTTTCCATAAAATCCTATAAGCTTGAATTTTTGCTATCTCAAAAAAATAATTTGATCCTATAGCAATCTGAAAGTTAAGTTGATTAATAATATTACCTCCAAAAAGTTTAATATATTCATTTGCTTGGCACATTGAATAGGCAAGCTCTTGAACAATATTAGCTCCTGAGTTTTGATAGTTAGAAGATTTTAGTTGAACAACAGATTTAAAATGAGTTAATTTTTTAATTATATTTTTAAACTCTTTTGTGCCCTTACTATAATTAGATTTCCAATTCCCGGTAGATAGATAATTACCCAATAAATCGTAGTCTAGATGAAATAGAGTTTTATTTTCTTTTGCATAACTGTTTAAACTTTCGAATAAATCATCCTTATACTCATCTATTTTAAAATAGATATTTATATATGTTAAGTCTATCTCCTCAAATAGTAATTCAAGATTGATAGAGTCTTTATTAATGTGAATAGTTAAGTCATAAACCTCTTGATTTATTAGTTTTTTGATTTCTTTGTTTGAAACGGACTCGTGTTTTAGATAGATATTTTGACAGATATTCCAGTACTCAGGAATGTAGACATTGTTAAGTGATTTATATTTGTCTGTAAAAAAAGGTTTAATATTAATACCTTCATTAGAAACCCAATTGACCTCTTTGTTATAATCCTTGCCGTCTAAATCAAATTGAATTTGCTGCTTCCAGTTTTTTTCTGAAACTAATTCAAATTCTTTAAACATATTAGCAGTCATTTTTATTTTTTTACATTACTACTGTCAAACTCAATAATAAAAATATCTTCGTTATCTCTTTTCATAAATAATTCCTCCCTAGCATATTTTTCTAAACCACTGTCAGATTGAATTTTAGATAATTCTTTATTGTCTTTTTTTATCTCATTTTTAAAATACTGTGTTTCTTTTTTCAGATCGTTGATTTGCTCATTTAGTTCAAGATGAACAAGTGTTGAATTACTATCAAAAAACACCATCCAAACAATAAAAAACAATAAAATTATCACATAAGTGTTTTTTAAATAAGATGGGATTTTAAGCTTCATCAGATAATTTTTTTTTTATAAAATTAATAATTGTTTTATCACAAGCACTATCTATTTCATTATTATCTAAAACTATATCACAATATTTTTTCACTGGACTAATATGTAATTTGTGCATAGGATGAAGTAACTCCCTAAATAACTTAACTGTATTTTCTTTGTTTCTTCCTCTTTCAATTAAATCTCTATCTACTCTTCTGTTTTCACGAGTTTTTTTATCGGCGTCAATATATATTTTATGATTTAAAATATTTCGTACATTTTCGTCACTTAAAATTAATATACCTTCAATGATTAAGATTTTTTTTGGTCTTATCACTGTTGTGCTAGTTGTCCTTAAATGATTGCTGAAAGAATAATTTGGTCTATTAATTTCCTTTCCGCTTTTTAGTAATTGTAGATGTTTATAAAATAAATCAAAATCTAAGGCATCTGGAATATCATAGTTTAATTTATCCCTTTGTTCAAAAGTAAGATCTGAGTTGTCCTTATAGTAAGAATCCTGGGAAAGGTAACAAATGTCTTTCTCAGGGATTGAGTCAATTATTTTCTTTACTATTGTGGACTTTCCACAGCCTGTTCCACCAGTTATTCCTATTAAATACATTTATTAAAATTTTCAAACAAAGTTAAGGCTAATTTGGTAAAATTTTAATAATTCCAAGATTTTCAACTCCTACATAAATATAACCTTCTGGACTAATTTCCAAAGATCTTACCCTTCCAATTCCTTCATATAATTTTTCTTCTTTGGTTATCGTATTTCCTTTAACAATACACATGTGTAAATATTCAAATTTCAAAGAGCCTATTAAAATATTATTTTTCCAATCCGGATACTTATCGCTATCAACAAAGATCATCCCACTTGGAGCTATCGAAGGAACCCAATAATGTATAGGATCCTCACTTCCTTTTATACTAGTCTTGTCCGTAAACTTAGTACCTATATAATTTACTCCATAACTGGCTAAGGGCCAACCATAATTTTTACCTGATTTTATAATATTTATTTCATCTCCTCCTTTTGGTCCGTGTTCATGAATCCATATGTCATTAGTCAAAGGATTAATAGCCATTCCTTGTGGATTTCTATGCCCATAAGAAAATATTGCTTTTTTTGAGTACCTATCCATTACAAATGGATTATCGATTGGAATTGACCCATCATCTTGTAGCTTATAAATTTTTCCTCCATCTCTTTTAATATTTTGAGGATTTACATTCCTATTTCCTCTATCTCCAATCGAGAAGTAAAGATTATTATCATTATCAAAAATTATTCTACTACCAAAGTGTTGTCCTTTTCTACTATTAGGAGTAGCACTATACAGAAGTTCTTTATTTGTAATTTTAGTTCCAATGATTTTGAACCTCATTAATGAGGTGTTAGCTCCATTTTTATCATCATTTGAAGAAGCGTAAGTGATATAGATCCATCCGTTATCTTTATACTCCGGGTGAAGTTCAATGTCTAGTAATCCACCTTGACCTATATCAACAATTTCTGGTAATCCATTTATAATAGTTTTAACTCCATTTTCAAAATGAATTAATTTTCCTTCTTTTTCAGTAATTAACATTGATTTTTCACTTAAAAAGACAAATGACCAAGGGTTGTTTAAGTCAGAAACAACTAATTCATAATTTTTTTCAAGATTTAATCCATTAGAGAATGTATGTAAAGTAAGAAGGAATATTATTATAGTAGACAGTATTTTTTTCACTTTTTTTTTTGCTTTAAATTACAAAAAAATCAGAGAGATATTAAAAGAAAATTATATATTTGGCTTCTATAATTTTTCGGGGTGTAGCGTAGCCCGGTTATCGCGCCGCGTTTGGGACGCGGAGGTCGCAGGTTCGAATCCTGCCACCCCGACTAAATTATAAAATAATTCATATTTAACTTTTTTACTATGAAATCTAAACCTCAAAAAATAAAATGTTTGATTATAGGTTCTGGTCCTGCTGGATATACTGCTGCTATTTATGCTGCTAGAGCAAATATGAGCCCAGTTTTATACCAAGGTATTCAACCTGGTGGTCAGCTGACTACCACAAATGATGTTGAAAATTTTCCAGGTTACCCTGATGGAATCACTGGTCCAGAAATGATGATTCAATTACAGAAACAAGCTGAAAGATTTGGTACAGATGTTAGAAATGGTTGGGTTACAAAAGTTGAGTTTGAAGATAGTTTAAAAGTATGGGTTAATGATAATGAAGAGATTCACTGTGAAACTATAGTTATTTCAACTGGTGCATCTGCAAAGTATTTAGGCTTAGAATCTGAACAAAAATATTTGAAATTAGGTGGTGGTGTTTCTGCGTGTGCTGTATGTGATGGCTTTTTTTATAAAAATCAAGATGTAGTTATCGTTGGTGCTGGCGATTCTGCTTGTGAAGAGGCACATTATTTATCTAAGTTATGTAATAAAGTAACTATGCTGGTTAGAAAAGATGAATTCAGAGCTTCACAAATCATGCAAGAGAGAGTTAAAAAAACTGATAATATTGATATTCTTTTTAATACAGAAACCGTAGAAGTCTTAGGCGATAATCAAGTTGTTCACTCTGTTTTAGTTAGGAATAATAAATCAATGGAGGAGTCTACAATTCCTGTTACTGGATTTTTTGTTGCTATTGGACATAAGCCGAACACAGATATATTTAAGCCATACTTAAATATGGACGAAACTGGTTATATAGTAAATGAACCTGGTACTAGTAAAACAAATGTCCAAGGAGTATTTGTTTCTGGAGATGCTGCTGATCATGTATATAGACAGGCAATTACTGCTGCTGGAACAGGCTGTATGGCTGCGTTAGATGCAGAAAAATATTTATCATCATTATAATTCAGTATGAATTCTATTAAGTATAATTTTTATTTATTTTTTCAGCTTCCTTCTGCATTTTTTTGTGGGGTAAGACTTAAGTATTTAGGTTCTTCAAAAGCTATAGTATCTATTAAACATTCTTGGTTTAATAAAAACCCATATAAATCTATTTTTTGGGCTGCCCAAGGCATGGCTGCTGAATTAACAACTGGTTCATTATTGAAAAATAATATTAATCAAAGTGGTCTCAACGTTTCTATGCTAGTAATAAAGAATAAATCTTTTTTTTATAAAAAAGCTACTGGAAAAATAATTTTTGAGTGTAACCAAGGCAAAGAATTACAAGACTTGTTTAAATCCTTAAATAAAGATAATGATAAGGGGGTTATTGAATTAAAATCTGTTGGATTTGATTCTAATCATGTTAAAGTTTCTGAGTTTAGTTTTACTTGGTCTTTGAAAGTTAGAGCTTAGCTGTTAAAATTCTTAAATATAAACTGTCCCTTCAGTACTTCTTTTTTAGTATTTATTAAATCATCAATTTTATTAACCTCTAAAAGTATTTTTTTAGCTTGTTTTATAATAGAACTTCCGATTTTAGTTAATTCAATTGGTTTTTTTGATCTATCAAAAATTATAATTTTCAATTCCTCTTCTAATTTTTTAATTTGCATACTTAATGTTGGTTGTGATATCCCACATAGATTTGCTGCTTTTGTGAAGTTTCTAGTTTCCTCTAACGCTATTATATAATTTAATTGGATAATTGTCATTTAATCACTGTTACATTATTAATGAAAATATTACTCACAGGCCAATCTAAATCATCTGTTTCAACTGACGCTATTTCATCTACTACATCCATCCCTTTAGTAACCTGGCCGAAAATTGTATAATCACCATCCAAAAAGTGAGCTCCTGTTTCACTTTGAACTATAAAAAACTCATATGGTGAAGCTAGTTTATGAGGATTTTTTATAATACTACTTGGCATACTAACCATCCCCCTAGAGTGTTTAAAACCATGATTATTGTCTACAGGAAGTAAGTATTTTCCGATTTTTTTTCTTTTTTTAGCTATTTTTCTATTATCACTATTTCCTCCTTGAATAATAAAATTATTTATAACTCTATAAAACTGGGTGCTTTTAAAATAATTTTGTTTGGTTAAATATAAAAAATTTGATCTATGAAATTTTGTTTCATTAAACAAAGTTATTTCAATTTTGCCTTTATCGGTATCTAGCTCAACAATGTTTTCTTTATGAATTTTATCGTACTCTAAAAAAAAATCCATTGAATTTTTTTCTGTTAATTTAAATTTAGGTTTTACATTTTTAATTTCTTTTTTTTCTTTGTCAATTTTTATAATAATATTCTTTTGTGAAATAGTGTCTATATTTACCTCATCTTTTTTATTACAGCTATATATTAATATAATAATTATTATTGTGTAAATTAATTTCATTTAATATGAATTATGCAGAGTTTAAACTAATAATACCAAAGTTAAAGTTAACTAATTTAAATTCAAAAGTATCTCAACTTAAACTCGCGCCGAGTTTCAGGAAGGACTACATAAAGCTAAATAAAAATCTCAATTTAAATTCAAAGAAGGCTGCTGTTATAGCTTTGCTGTATCCTGACGATAATAAGTTAATGAGATTGGTATTAATTTTAAGAAACACCTATAAAGGTGTGCATTCTAATCAGATAGGTTTTCCTGGGGGTAGAGTAGAAGTTGGTGATAAAACTATGTTTGATACAGCAGCCAGAGAAACTTTTGAAGAAATAGGAATTAGACTTTTTAAAAAATCAATTATCAAAGAATTACATCCCCTTTATATTCCTCCTAGTAATTTTAGTGTATCTCCATTTTTAGTTTCCGTTGATTTTACCCCTGATTTTATAAAAGATGATATAGAGGTGAAAGAAGTATTTTCTATCGATCTAGACTCTTTAATTACATCTAAAATCAATGAATTATCTGTTAAATTTCCTGCTAATTTGAATGATTCAACTAAAACTAATAATAAATTAGTGCCATCTTTTTTATTAGGTGGTCATAATGTATGGGGAGCTACTGCTATGATGCTTTCCGAAATTAGAGATTTATTTAAAAATGTCATCTAACTTTCGTTAACTTAGCTCGTTTTAAATTTAATGAATAAATAAATGGGTCTTTTTAAAAGAAATCCTTTTGGTCATATTTTATACGTAAAGAAATGGTTAATCCGTATTTTTGGTACTTTATCACACAGAAGGTTTAGAGGTTTTAATGAGTTAAAGATTGAAGGTTCTGAAATCATAAAAAACTTACCCGATAAAAATGTTTTATTTATCTCTAATCATCAAACCTATTTTGCAGATGTAGTTTCTATGTTCCATGTGTTTAATGCTAGTTTAAAAGGTAGGGTAGACTCTATTAAAAATGTTGGTTATATATGGAACCCTAAACTTAATATATATTTCATAGCCGCCAAAGAAACTATGACAGCAGGCATTCTACCTAAAATTTTAGCTTATGCAGGTTCTATTAGTATTGAAAGGACTTGGAGAAGCAAAGGCGAAGATGTTAAAAGACAAGTTAAAATGAGTGATATTTCTAAAATAGGTACTGCCTTAAATGATGGATGGGTAATAACTTTCCCTCAAGGAACTACTACTCCATTTAAACCAATCAGAAAAGGAACGGCTTTTATTATTAAAAAATACAAGCCTATTGTTATACCAATTGTAATAGATGGCTTTAGAAGATCTTTTGACAAGAAGGGGTTAAGGATAAAGAAGAAAAACATTCTTCAGTCCATGGAAATTAAAGAGCCACTAGATATAGATTATGAGAATGATTCTACTGAAGACATTGTTAAAAAAATTGAATTTGCTATAGAACAACATCCATCATTTTTAAAAGTTATTTCAGAAAAAGAAATAAATAATATTAATGAATTAGATAAAAAGAGACGTTGGTAATTATTTTTTAGGTGGCATAGGTCCCCTTAAATGTATTATCAAAGCATTTAGAAAATTTCGCAGCATTTGATCCCCACATTCCATATATTTAGGATGATTCTCATTTCTAAAAAATGCATTTAATTCACTTTTAGATACTTTAAAATCTACAAGTGTAAATATTTTTATAATATCATCATCTCTTAATTTATGAGCTACTCTTAATTTTTTAAAGACATCATTATTTGTTAATCCCATATCTTATTTTATTATACCTGCACAACTAATTCTCGAACCTGCAGCTCCACTTGGTTGAGAAATCATATCATCTTCTCCCTGATGTATAATTACCGCTTTACCCAGAATGTTGCTTTTTTCGTCATCACAACCAATGCACCATTTATCTGTTTTGAAAGAAACAGTTGCATTTCCATTTTCATCCGCTAAAAAATTACCTATATCTCCTTTGTGATAACCTTCTAGATCACCCCATTTACCATGTTTTTCAGAAGTTGGGTTCCAATGCCCTCCAGCTGACTTCCCATCATCAGAAGAGCAGTCACTTTTCATATGTATATGTATTGCATGAGTTCCTGGCGTAAGTCCTGAGATTGTTGAGGTCATTGTAGTAATATTATTTACCTCACTAAAATTAACTTCACCAGTAACCCCACTACTATTTTTTTGATCTAATTTTATAGTTAATTCATTGGATGAATTTGTAGTAACATCTTTTTTTACTGGAGATATACAACTATAAACAACAGCTATAACACCAATTATAAAAGGAACGACTACTTTGTCTGAGTATTTTTTATTTTTCATTTTTATTAAAATTGTTTTATTTCTTTAAATTCAGAATACTCTAATTTATCGATTTGATTTTTATAGTCTTCCCATTTATCTCTAAAAAAAGCATTAATTTCTTTAACAGCATCTGTTAGTGAATTCTCTGCATGATTAAATAAATTATTTTCAGTTATTGTATTTCCGTTAGGTCTTGAACTAATATAAGAATACGCTTTGTAAACATTTTGTTGAACATTACTTTCTTTATTTCTAGTAATTCCTTGTCTTTTATCAATATTGCCTAAAAAGAGTCCAACTAAACTATCTATATGAATAACCAATTCAGAAGATAAAGTTATTTGATCTTTAAATCTTTCTTTGTTTAACTTGCTCAATTTAGATTTAAGGCTATTAGCAGTATTTTTACTTTCAATTAATTGTCTAACTATATCTGCTGATTTTTGTAGCATCAGGTCAAGGTCTTTTAAAGAATTATATTGTTGATCAATATTAGTATTAATATTTACTCTAGGATCATTTATAACATTAATATTAGAGTAGGATTTTTCATTATTATAAATAAGTTCAACTTTATAACTACCAGCTTTAACAGTTACCCCACTAGATTCAAATTTAGTTTTTCTAATTGTTCTGGAGGGTCGATCTTTTCCTTTTTCATCCATTCTCCAGTTCCATTTATAAAATCCACTTTCTTTAGGACTTTTTTTCTTCAATGTTCTAATTAGTTTATCTCCATCATAAATATTTAAATATAAACTGTCTTTAAATTCCTTATTCAAAGTATCATTACTTTTCTCGGCATTAAAATAATAGGAAATTAATGCTCCAGATTTTCTGTTTTCACCATTATACATAGCATCTCCACCAAACCTTGTTCCCGTTGGTTGTTGATAAGAGGCTAACACTGCTGTAGAAGGGTCAAATAATTCAATCTTACTTTCTAATAATGAACTGTTTTGGGCTAATTCTCTTAAAGGATTTATATTATCAATCACCCATGCCGATCTCCCAAAAGTTCCAATTACTAAATCATTTTCTCTTTCTTGAATTACCAAATCTTTTACAGGAACTGTTGGAAAGCCTTTAGTCCATTTCATCCAGCTATCTGCATTGTCAATAGATAAATATAAACCATCATCAGTACCTAGAAATAATAGGTTTGGTGATTTTTTGTCTTGTATGATTGATAGTGCATAGCTTTCTACATCATCTACATCTACAATTCTTGACCATTTCTTACCATAGTTTAAAGTTCTATATACGTAGGGCTCATAATTAAATCTTCTATAATCATTCGCAACTAAAATAGCTTCTCCTTTATTTATTTTAGAAGCTTTAATTTGAGGAATCCAACTACCTTTTGGTAGTCCTTTAATATTTTCACTAACATCAATCCATGTTTTACCAGCGTCTAAAGTGTAGTGAACCTTACCGTCATCAGTTCCAACCCACAGCATATTTTCTTCTACCTCGGAAGGTTCAATAACTAAGATTGTACAATGGTTTTCTGCTCCTGTAGCATCCATGGTTAAACCACCACTTTCAGCTTGCTTTAATTTTTCTGGGTCATTTGTTGTAAGGTCACTTGATATAATTTTCCATGTTAAGCCTTTATCATTGGACTTATGAACAAATTGACTTCCGAAATATATTGTACTATTATTAAATGGATCTATGTTTATTGCTGAATTCCAATTAAACCTTAAATCTGTAACTCCATCAGGATGCGTAGGTTGAACACTATAATTATTACCTGTTTTCCAATCATATCTACTCACATAACCTTGTTGGCTCATAGTCCATCCATACCTAGAGTCGTCTTTATCTGGAACTACATCAAAACCATCTCCAAATGAGATCTCTTGCCAATAAGAATTTCTTATACCTTGATCTTTCCAAACATATGCTGGGCCTCTCCATGATCCATTATCCTGCATCCCTCCATACACATTATAAGGATACTCGTTATCAACGTTAATATGATAAAATTGCGCTACAGGTAAGTTTTCAACAAACCTCCATGATTTACCACCATCCTTAGTTATATTTAGACCTCCATCGTTACCGTCAATCATAAACTTTCCATTCTCAGGATGAATCCACCAAGCGTGATGATCTGGGTGAACTCCATTTGAAACTCTATATGCAGGCATTAATTGTTTAAAATTTTTCCCACCATCTTCACTAACATTTACGTAGGTAAAAATTGAATATACTCTATTTTCATTTTGTGGATCAACATAAATCTCTGAGTAATAAAAAGGCCTTCCACCAATATCACTTTTGTCATTTATTTTCTTCCAGTTTTCTCCTCCATCTTTACTCTTATAAAGTGCATTTTTTTTAGATTCTATTAACGCGTAAATAATATTAGGACTACTGGGAGCTATAGCAATTCCAATCCTTCCTAAATCTCCTTTGGGCAAGCCCTCTTTAGTAGAAAGTTTCTTCCAATTTTCTCCACCATCGTAAGTAATATGTAAACCTGACCCCTTACCACCGGAATTAAAATACCACGGTTCTCTTTTGTGTTCCCACATTGCAGCTATTAGTTTATTTGGATTTTCAGGATCCATTACAAGGTCTGCTGCTCCAGATTTATTATTTGTAAATAGTATTTTTTTCCAATTATCTCCTCCATCAATAGATTTGTATACTCCTCTTTCTTTGTGTTCTCCCCATGGAGATCCAATTGCACCAACATAAATTACATCTGAATTTGTGGGATCAATTATAATTCTATGAATATGCCTTGTTTCTTTTAATCCTTTTTCAATCCAAGTTTTTCCACCGTTAATTGATTTGTAAATTCCAAATCCTCCGTTTAAACTATTTCTAGGATTTCCTTCTCCTGTTCCAACCCAAATAACACTAGGGTTAGATTGTTGAACCTTTACTGCTCCAATAGAAGCTGTTAACTCGTTATCAAAGATGGGAGCCCATTTTATTCCACCTGATTCAGATTTCCATAATCCTCCTGATGCTGTTCCAGCATATATAATGTCAGTATTATTAAGTACTACATCAATTGATGTAACTCTACCAGACATTCCAGCCGGTCCTATATTTCTTGGGCTAATATCTTTTAATAATTCAACAGAAAAGTCTTGAGAAAAAATAAAAGAAGTAAATAATAAGAACAAAAATAACTTAGGGAACTGATATTTCATGATGCCGATTTAGGATTAAATAATATTTTCTATAAATATATTATTTAGAATTAACTAATGCTAATTTATCATTATTAGGATTGATCGACATTCTAGATATGTTTGTAATCCCAAAATCTTCTAGCGAGCATAGCAAAACCCATTTACTGTCAGTCGTTGGGTTAACTATATATAACTTATTTCCTTTTGAGGTTAAGATTGTACCATTTTTAAGTAGACAAATATCCTCGTTATTTTCTAGAGTATTAGTTATGATTTCTGTTTTATAATTTGACAGGTTTACATAGTTTATAGTCCATACAGAATCCTTTTTTGAAATATAGCTGAACTTTTCTTCTCCAAATTTATTATTTGGAATTGGGTGAATTGATCTACCAGTATTGCTATCTATAAAAACATGTTCTCTTGTTTTTAAATTTGAACTATATAACACTAACTCGTTATTTTCAAGTACTGATGAAACAATTAGGTCTTTTGTCTCTTTTGAATGATTATAATACCCAACAACTTTATCCTTAAAAGGGATTTTAAAAGTATTTTTTTTTATATCATAAATACGTAAATATTGAACTCCATTTTTATCTAAACTTACTGCAGTAACTTTATTTTTTTTATATTGAATAGGGGAGTACTCACTTCCAAATGTTGATGTTATGAACTTAAGTTTGTTGTCGTTATTCTTTATGTTGTATTCAACTATATCATTTTGTTTATCTCTTTCACTAGAAAAAAGTAGCTTGTTGTTATTTGTAAAACTAGGTTGATTGTGATATCCAATTGAACTTGAAATTATTTTTGAATTTAAAACTTGAACTTTATTGCTAGTTACCGCAATCTCTAACAAATGAATTTCCGAATCTGTTTGAGAAAATGATATAATTGAAACTAATATTAAACAATAACTTAATAATCTCATTTAAAGAAAATATTTATTTTCATTACTAAATTTGTCAGAAACATAATTTCTTAGCTTTATAACATTTACTCCTTTGTTAAAACTCACCTTTTTGTTTAATATTTTATGCATCTGATTCATTTTGTAGCCACTAGAAATAAGATTTATAGCCTCTTTCCCGTTTTTTAAAATAATATCATTTGCATTATATAAATAAATTTCACTTAGTGCTTTCTTAGTCTCTAAATTACTGCTTTTATTAGTTATATTTTTTTCTGTTCTTAAAATAGTTGATTCAGCCATATATACTTCTATTAATATATTAGACAGGCATAGTAAAAGTTGTTGATTTTTTTCTAAATCTATTTTATCTTTTAAAGAACTACCAAGTATCATTAAGAAAACAGATTTTAAATTGTCAATATTCTTTTTTTCAATACTTAACGGGCCAGAGTATTTTTTTTTATTTAAAAAGGATAAACCAAAAAAATCATATTTTAGTTTCTCCATTGAACTTTTTAGATCAATTTCTTTTTTAAACGCTTTTTTAAGAAGCATCCCAACTGAAACCATTCGATTTATTTCATTTGTTCCTTCGTATATTCTAGCTATTCTTGCATCTCTCCATGTTGATTCCATTGGAGTATCCTCAGAAAATCCCATTCCACCAAATATTTGAAGACCTTCATCCGCAGTATTTTGAACATCTTCAGAAACAGCTACTTTTAAAATAGAACACTCAATTGCGAAATCTTCTACTCCTTCAAGTTCTGCCTCTTGGTGAGATTTACCTCTGCTTATTAAGTTAGATATGTTGTCTTCTATATTTTTTGCAGCTCTATAACAAGCAGATTCACCCGCATAAGTATTTGCAGCCATTTCAGCAATTTTATATTTTATTGCTCCAAATTCAGAAATACTTTTTTTAAATTGTTTTCGGTTATTTGCATATTCTACTGCAAAAGTTATTACCCTTTTTTGAGCATCTATTCCAGCTGCACCTAACTTAATTCTACCAACATTTAGAGAATTCATTGCGATTTTGAATCCTTCACCACGTTTTGCAAGCATATTTTCTTTTAAAACTACAGTGTCATTAAAAAATACTTGTCTAGTAGATGAGGCTCTTATTCCAAGCTTTTGCTCTTCTTCTCCCATAGTTATTCCATTTTCACTGTTGTTCTCAACAATAAAAGCAGTTATATTTTTATCATTTTCAATCCTTGCAAAAACTATAAATAGGCTACAGAAGCCTGCATTAGAAATCCACATTTTTTGTCCATTAATCTTGTAAGAATTTCCATCTTTAGATAGTGTAGCACTGGTTTTACCAGAGTTAGCATCACTTCCTGCACCTGGTTCAGTTAGACAATATGATCCAAACCATTCACCTGAAGCCAATTTTGGTACATATTTTAGTTTTTGATCTTCTGTTCCATATAAAGTTATAGGCATTGTTCCAATTCCAGTATGTGCACCAAATGCAGTGCTAAAAGATCCACTACCACTTGATATATAATCACACACAAGCATGGTTGAAACAAAACCTAATCCCATTCCACCATATTCTTCTGGAACAGCTATACCTAAAAACCCCATTTCACCAGCCTTCTTCATGACAGACTCTGTTAGCTGATAATCTTTTTTTTCAAATCTACTTCTAAACGGTATTACCTCACGTTCATTAAATTCTCTCACAGAATCACGCATCATTATGTGTTCTTCAGTAAAATCTTCTGGAGTAAAGACCATTGATGCATTCGTTTCTTTAATGATGAATTCACCACCTTTAATTATGTTGTTTTTTGACTTCATTTATTTAGTTTAAAAATTCGAATATACCTGCTGCACCTTGACCAGTACCTACACACATTGTTACCATACCATATTTATTTTTCATGTCTCTTTTACGCATTTCATCAAATAATTGGACAGATAATTTTGCGCCTGTACAACCTAAGGGATGACCAAGTGCTATCGCACCACCATTAACATTCACGATTTCTTGGTTTAAGTTTAATTCACGCATTACAGCTAAAGATTGGGATGCAAATGCTTCGTTTAGCTCAATTAACTCAATATCTTTCTGTTGTAATCCCGCTTGTTTTAAAACTTTTGGAATAGCGGCAACAGGTCCAATACCCATTATTCGTGGCTCGACTCCTGCAGCTGCATAATTAACCATTCTAGCTATAGGTTCTATATTTAACTCTTTTACCATCTTTTCACTCATAACCATTACAAAAGCAGCTCCATCACTCATTTGTGACGAATTACCAGCAGTTACACTTCCTCCAGCTGCAAATACTGCACGTAATTTGTTTAAGGCAGCGATACTAGTCCCTTTTCTAGGTCCTTGATCTTTAGTTACAGTATATTTCCTAGTGGACTTTTCACCATTTTGATCTAAATAGATTTCTTCTATATCTATTGGAGCTATTTGATCTTGAAAACGATTTTCTGCTTGCGCTTTTAACGCCTTCATATGAGAATTATAAGCAAACTCATCTTGATCCTCTCTAGATATATTAAACTGATTAGCAACAGCTTCTGCAGTGTTTCCCATTCCCCAATAATAATCTGCATGACCAGATTTAATAGTGTTATAATTCAATTCAGGTTTATAGCCTGTCATTGGAACTGAGCTCATACTTTCTGATCCACCAGCAATAATACACTCTGCCATGCCTGCTTGAATTTTTGCAGCAGCCATACCAATTGTTTCTAATCCTGAAGAGCAAAAACGATTCACAGTTACTCCAGGCACATCTACTGATTTTAATCCTATTAAAGATATAAATCGGGCCATATTTAAACCCTGTGATCCCTCAGGCATAGCATTTCCGACTATAACATCATCTATGCGTTTTACATCAAGATTTGGTAATTCTTTCATCATATGTTGAATGGTTTCTGCACCCAACTCATCTGCACGTTTAAATCGAAAAACTCCTTTAGGTGCTTTTCCAACTGCTGTTCTGTATGCTTTTACTATGTATGCTGTTTTCATAACTTTTAGTTTCTTAATGGTTTACCAGTTTTTAACATGTGTTCGATACGTTCTAGTGTTTTTCTCTCTGTACATAAAGATAAAAATGCTTCCCTTTCTATATCTAACAAGTATTGTTCTGAAACCATTGTTGGTTCAGATAAGTCTCCTCCAGCCATTACATAGGCTAACTTATTGGCTATTTTTTTATCGTGTTCTGAAATGTATTTCGAATCTTGCATAGAATCAGTCCCTACTAAGAACATTCCTAAAGCTTGTTTTCCTAATACTTTAACATCTTTTCGGCTAACAGGTTGAGTATAACCACTCTCAGCCATTAATTTCGCATGTGCTTTTGCAGTTGCTATTTGACGTTCTTTGTTTATAACAACAATATCTTTTCCTTTTTGGAGCAACCCTAAATCAAATGCTTCATAAGCTGAAGTAGAAACTTTAGCCATGCCAATGGTTAGAAAATTTTCCTGTAAAATATTCAACTCAACATCTCCTTTGTGAAATGAATCTGAAGCTCTTAATGCCATTTCTTTAGACCCCCCACCACCAGGGATTACTCCGACACCAAACTCAACTAATCCCATATAAGTTTCTGCTGCTGCAACAACCTTATCTGCGTGTAAAGAAATTTCACAACCACCACCTAAAGCCATTCCGTGAGGAGCAGCAATAGTAGGGATTGAAGAATAACGCATTCTCATCATAGAATCTTGAAAATATTTTATAGCTGTATTTAGCTGATCATATTCTTGTTCTCCAGCCATTAAAAATATCATTCCAATATTTGCTCCAACAGAAAAATTCGGAGCTTGATTACCTACAACTAAACCTTGAAAATCTTTTTCTGCTATATCGATAGCCTTATTAAGGCCTATTAGAACATCTTCACCAATTGTATTCATTTTAGAACGAAACTCTAAATTTAAAATTCCATCACCAATATCTTGTAAAGAAACCCCAGAGTTTTTAAATACTTCAGTGTTTTTTCTAATATTATCTAATATTATAAACGAATCTTGTCCTGGCTTTTTAACTTGTGCTCTAGTAGGGATATCATAATAATAAGAGCTTCCATCTTTTATCGTATAAAAAGAGTTTTCTCCTTTTTTTAACATTTCTACCACCCATGCTGCTGGTTCTTTTCCTTCTGATTTCATTAGCTCTACTCCAACTTCTACACCAATTTCATCCCAAATTTGAAAAGGTCCATGCTCCCAACCAAATCCAGCCCTTAAACCATCATCAATTCTATATAACTCATCTGAAATTTCTGGAATTCTATTTTGTACGTATGCAAATAAAGCAGCGAAACATTTTCTATAAAACTCACTAGCTTTATCCTTACCTTGTATTAAGACTTTAAATCGATCACCAACATTATCTATAGTTTTTGTTAATTCTAAAGTAGGAAATGTTACACGTTTTTTAGTTCTGTACTCAAGAGTGTTTAAGTCTAAAGATAAAATCTCTTTTTTACCATCATTATTAATAATTCTTTTGTAAAAGCCTTGTTTTGTTTTACTACCTAACCATTTATTTTTAATCATTGTATTTACAAAATGAGGAATCTCAAATTGACTTCTCATCTCATCGTTAGGACAATTCTCTTTTACTCCGTTTGCTGTATGAACTAGTGTATCTAACCCAACCACATCAATTGTTCTAAAAGTTGCAGATTTCGGTCGACCAATAACAGGTCCAGACAACTTATCCACTTCTTCAATTGTTAATCCCATTTCTTTAACAATATGAAATAGATTCATTATACTAAAAATTCCAATTCTATTACCGATAAATGCAGGAGTATCTTTTGCTAATACCGATGTTTTACCTAAGAATTTGTCTCCGTACATCATTAAAAAATCCGTAACTGATTGATCACAGTTTGGTCCTGGTACAACTTCGAATAATTTTAAATATCTTGGAGGGTTAAAAAAGTGAGTTACAGCAAAGTGCTTTTGAAAGTCTTCACTTCTACCTTCATTCATGAATTTTATAGGTATTCCAGAAGTGTTTGATGTAATTAATGTACCTGGTGTTCTGTATTTTTCAATTTTTTCAAAAACAGTTTTTTTAATATCTAACCGTTCTACGACTACCTCCATAACCCAATCAACATCTTTAATTAAATGCAAATCATCCTCTAAATTACCAGTTGTAATTCTATTTGAAAATTTTTGATTGTAAATAGGTGAAGGTTTTGACTTTAATGATGCTATTAATGCATCATTTACAAACCGATTACGAACTACTTTATTTTCTAATGTTAAACCTTTTGCTTTTTCTTTATCATTTAATTCTCTAGGAACTATGTCTAGTAAAAGAACTTCTACTCCAATATTTGCGAAATGACATGCTATACCACTTCCCATTATTCCAGATCCTATTACTGCAATTTTATTTATTTTTCTATTTTGCATTTTCTTTATTTTCTGTAAATATTAATTTATTTCCTATTAAGTTGTTGATTAACTCTGTAACCTCAAAGAAAGATTCAATTTTTTCTTTGTTAATATTATTTGATATAGCATTATTAAACATTAAAACTCTTTCTCTAGCTTTTTCTCTACTAATTATCCCAAATTTAGTCAGATGAACTAGAACTCCCCTTCCGTCATCTGGATTAGGTTTTCTTTTTATTAACCCTTCAAGCTCCATTGATGATAATATTCTCGACAAACTGTTAACACCAATCCCCATTTTTGGACCTAACGAGGTTGAAGGTGTGCCTTTTCCTGGATCAATACTCAGTAAGGTAAAACCAGTAGCCATTGTTGAGTCATAGTTAGTAGCATCTTCATTATACATTTTCTTTACAGCTAACCATGTGGTTCTCAGCACATAATCTATTGTTTTATCTTTCATTTTAAATTTTATTGTCTATATAAAATCAAATATAACAAAAACATACTATGCATGCATAGTAAATAGTAAATATTATGCATGCATAGTATTTTGCAGTGAGTTAAAGGACTAATTAATTAAGAATAAACTAGTTACTTAATTATTTTGAACACCTTATAACCAGTATTTGTAATTAGCTTTAATATATATAAACCAGAACTAAAATTACTAAAGTCAAATGTTTTGATATTTTCATCAGTTTTTATTAATTGTCCGGAAATAGTATATATTTCAACAGTATAGTCTATAAGCTCTGTATTTATATTTAGGATGTTACTTACTGGGTTAGGGTATAGGTGCGTTAATTTATTAACACTACCGTTTAAATTTAACTGATTAGAAATTCCATTAATTTCTAAATCATCAAAATAAAATCCATCTCTTCTACCAAACCCATTTGTAACTATTTTAAATCTAATTAAGATTGTTTCCTCTAAATAATCAGTAAGAGAAATTTTTTCTTGAACCCAATCATCTTGATTACCTGAGTAGAGTGGTTCATTGTATGCATTTTGATGATTTCCACCACCACTTTGAGTATATACCCCACATTGAGGTATCCAATAGTCACCATTGTCTGTTGAAACTTCCAACTGTACATAATCAAAATTACTTTGAATTTCCCATTTGGTATTGAATGTTATTTCAGCATAAGTATATCCACTTAAATCAATTTCTTCACTCAGAGTTATAGTAGAATTCTGATTATTATAGTAATTACTATCGGGTGAATCTGTGATGGATGTGCTAGCGCTAAAG
>Ga0209830_10001430_pt1 | contig 21099 bp, 18 predicted proteins | sample ArcticOcean_MG_C_12_FD_187439 | JGI IMG/M metagenome (GOLD analysis project Ga0209830, IMG submission 187439) | Marine microbial communities from western Arctic Ocean - ArcticOcean_MG_CB8_130 (SPAdes) (version 2) | ecosystem: Environmental > Aquatic > Marine > Oceanic | place: Arctic Ocean...
TCCATGCGGATGTTGCGATTTCAGCTGGTATTCAACAGATGGTACGAAGTGACATGGGGAGTTCAGGCGTAATGTTTACCATTGATACTGAGTCAGGATTTAAGGATGTTGTCTTCATAACTGCTTCCTATGGTCTCGGTGAAACCGTTGTACAGGGTGCGGTAAATCCAGATGAATTTTATGTTCATAAACCAATGCTAGCAAAAGGTAAAAACGCAATTGTTAGAAGATCAATCGGCTCAAAAAAAATTAAAATGATTTTTAGTAAAGATACAAAAGCGGGGCTAAGTACTGAAACGATTGATGTTGAAACCTCTCTTTCTGATCAATTTTGTATTAATGATGAGGATATTCATGAGCTGGCTAGGTATGCAGTAGCTATAGAATCTCATTATAAGTGCCCTATGGATATTGAATGGGGGAAAAATGGCTTGGATGGAAAAATCTATATTCTCCAAGCAAGGCCAGAAACAGTAAAATCAAAAAATACGAATGTAACAGAAACATTTAAGTTAAAAGAAAAAGGTAAAGCAATAGTTGCAGGTCGTGCCGTTACGCAAAAAATTGGTATTGGCCCTGTAAGAATAGTAAGTGATCCATCTGAGATGCATACAGTTCAACCAGGGGATGTACTAGTAGCTGATATGACTGACCCAAATTGGGAGCCTGTTATGAAAAGAGCATCAGCTTTAGTAACCAATAGAGGTGGAAGAACGTGTCACGCAGCCATTATCGCAAGAGAACTTGGAATTCCAGCTATTGTAGGTAGTGTCAATGCTACTGAGCTTTTGGAAGACGGCGATATTGTAACTGTGTCATGTTCTGAGGGTGAGACGGGAATCGTATACCAAGGTGAATTAAAGTATGAAGTAACCACTCAAGTGGATGGAGATCTAACCCCTCCTCCTGTAAAATTAATGATGAATGTCGGTAGTCCTGATATGGCATTCACATTTGCACAAATTCCTAACAATGGAGTTGGTCTAGCAAGGCTAGAATTTGTGATTAATAATATGATTGGTATTCATCCTAAAGCCATAATTAACTACAAAGCAATGCCATCTGAAATTCAAAAAGTTATCGATTATCGTTCTCGTGGCTACGCAAACCCAAAAGACTTTTATGTAAACAAAATATGCGAGGGTGTAGCAACTATCGCTTCTGCTTTTTATCCAAACCCAGTAATTGTTAGAACTTCAGACTTTAAGTCAAACGAATATAAAAAACTAGTTGCTGGCGATATATATGAGCCTGATGAAGAGAATCCGATGATAGGGTTCAGAGGCGCCGCAAGATATATCTCAAACGAATTCAAAGAATGTTTTGCGCTTGAATGTGAGGCTATGCTCAAGGTCAGAAATGAAATGGGACTAACAAATGTAGAGCTAATGATTCCTTTTGTAAGAACTTTAGATGAAGCAAAATCAGTAATCAACATTTTGGGGGCTCATGGCTTAAAACGAGGTGAAAATGGATTGCGATTAATTATGATGTGCGAAGTACCATCTAACGCCATTATGGCCGAAGAATTTTTAAATTATTTTGATGGCTTTTCTATTGGCTCCAATGACCTTACTCAACTCACTCTAGGAATGGATAGAGATTCGGGTATTCTTGCTGATGGATTTGACGAAAGAGATCCAGCTGTTACCAAGTTAATTGGGATGGCTATTGACGCAGCAATTAAAGCCGGTAAATATATTGGTATATGTGGGCAAGGCCCATCTGACTATCCTGATTTTGCAGAATGGTTAGTTAAAAAACAAATTAGCTCACTCTCATTAAATCCTGATACTGTTATTGCTACATGGAAGCAACTTACAAAAAAATAAATGGCTACCAATAAAAGAATCGCTTTTTTTATTTCTGATGGGACAGGAATCACAGCTGGATCGCTAGGTGGTTTGTTATCTCATTTTCCGGAAACAGATTTTGAACATATTCGAATTCCCTTTACCAATAGCCTTTCCAAAATCGATGATGCTCAAAAGCGAATAGCAAATTCAAAAATGATTAATGGTTTGCGGCCTGTTGTTATAATGTCAATTGGTAACAAGGCTCATCGTTCCGATCTTAAAGAAGTAGACGCTTACTATATCGATCTTTTTGATATTTTCATTGACCCTCTAGGAATAGAACTTAAAGAGCCCCCACTAACAAGACCAGGTGTTTCACATAGTATTGATGGTTCAAATTATGGGAATCGAATGGAAGCAATCAATTTTGCCCTAGGTCATGATGACGGAATGACGCATACCGGCTTAAATCAAGCACAAGTAATTCTTGTGGGCGTTTCTAGATGCGGAAAAACACCAACCAGCATATACCTAGCAATGCAGTTTGGTATCAAGGCTGCCAACTACCCCCTAATACCAGAAGACTTTGAACGGGGAACCCTTCCACCAATCTTAGATGGTTATCTCGATAAAATTTTTGGCTTGACTATAAAGCCAGAACGTCTACATTCGCTAAGGTCTGAGAGAAGACCAGATAGCCTTTATGCTTCCTTATCAAATTGTCGCGAAGAGATTGGTCTAGCTGAAGCGCTAATGAAAAGACTAAGAATACCAACAGCGGACTCTACCTCTCGTTCAGTTGAGGAGCTTTCTGCAATTATTATTCAGAAAATAAAGGGTTAATTTTTAATATAAGGATTTATTAAATCTAGTAATTTATCAGATTCAGGCCTAACTCTACTTGACAAAACATGAACCGATTTAACCTTTGGTAATACAACAAATTTATAAAAATTCCACATGGGTGCTTCCCCAGTAATTTCATAAAGATTCTGATAGACCTTATTTGCTTTCTTACCAAGTACGCTTGATTTGCTCATCATAGGAAAATCGACTGCGTATGTTAATTTACAAAAATCTTGAATTTCCTTATCTGTTGATAATTCTTGATTAAAATCATTGGATGGAAAACCAACAATAAGTAACTTGTCTTTATTTTCTCGGTATAACTTTTCAAGCCCTTCAAACTGAGATGTAAATCCACACTTACTGGCTGTGTTAACAAAAATAATAGGTTTATCTTGATGCTCACAAAGGTCAAATTTTACCCCCTGAAGTGTTACTAAATCTTGTTTATAAAAATCCATGCAAGCTCCGAATGAAATAGTGGGTAACATTAAAACTAATAATAATAATTTTTTCATAACTTTATGACCTATATAGTTACTAAATTGTTCATTTTTTATTTTTTCGCCAGCGCCAGGGTGCGATTGGTGCTTCCTTAGACCACAAACCTAACTTATTAACTTTGGCATATTTTTCAGCATTTGAATACAAAAATTGATCTTTTCTATCTTGTGAATTTTTGAAGCGCTTATAATGCCATGCCATACCGTTTTTAATTAAATTAAGATTAATGTCATTACCCCCAAGAACTAGCTTACCTAACAATCTTTTATACCTATCTTTTTTTGACCCAGTAACTACAAGAAATTTTCCTAGAACCATACTGGAAAGGTACCTAGTAGATTCTTTACCATAATTTTGCTTAATTTCTGGAGCATCAATACCTAGAAGCCTTACCTTATATTTAGCGCCTTCTTCACTTTCAATAATGACTGTATCGGCATCAATAACTCTATAGATTACTCCCTCAATATCAGCAAAAACTTGAGTTGAGAAAAAAATAAAATTTATTATAATAAAGAATTTTAGCATTAAGGGCCCTGAATTTAATTTTATTCTTAGTTACCGATTATAACTAGTGTTTAAATAAGTTTTTGTTATCGGCTTGATTTATTTCTATATAGTCTCAAGTATAATCACTGCGAATGGTTATATAATCTCGAATACCGGAAGGGTGGATGAGTGGTTTAAGTCGCACGCTTGGAAAGCGTGTTTAGGTTCATACCTAACGCGGGTTCGAATCCCGCTCCTTCCGCCATATTTGACACCTATAATCCCTGTCATAAATAGCTATTGGTTGTACAACATCTAGGAGTTGCGTAGGTCTTATTTTCAGCTAGTTTGTCATTTAATCTCCACGTACTACCTATCATGTAAAATTCTTTTCTTTATGTACATTATCTTTATGTAAAGTGGTGACAATATAATTTCTATTGTATTTGATGACATAGCCACATTAATGAATTCTGATGACGCTTAATTGTATCCAAAATAGCGTGTCATCTCTTTTACTGATATCAATTCAAAAATATTATATAGTTACCATAATAACTGAAGAGCTAGAGTTCATAAGAGTATAAATTAGAGGATAAAAAAATGGAAAAAACAACATTCAATTTTAAAGATATTATAGAGGCCAGTATGCTCAATTTGAATTCTGGGTCACATTTAAGTTTGGCTGATGTTTTTATTGCGCTTTCTGTAACCCTCATCTGTGCATTGATTATACTTTGGACATATAAAAATACTTATCAAGGTGTTTTATATCAGCAGAGTTTTGGCGTGACGTTAGTGCTAGCAGCTTTAGTTACTACTTCAGTTATTATGGTTATTAGTGGAAATTTGGTACTTTCTTTAGGTATGGTCGGAGCTTTATCTATCGTTAGGTTTAGAGCTGCTGTCAAAGATCCGTTAGATATTGTATTTATATTCTGGGCCATCTCTATTGGTATTGCAAATGGCGTCGCTTATTGGAAGGTGTCCTTCAGTGCTACCATTTTCTTAACGATTGTCATGCTAATGATGAAAAAAGCGCCGACACTTTCTACCCCATTTTTGTTAGTTCTAAAGTTGAAGGTTAATGATGACAATAGTATTTTTAAGGTGATTAAGTCAAATGTAAAAAAGGTAAAACTTAAGAATAAAACGCTTAAAAATGGAGCTGCTGAAGTTATTTATGAAGTAATTGGAATTAATGAAAACAAACTATTGTCTGATTTAGATGCTCATAAATCAGTAAGTGACATTACTTTAGTTGCTTACGGAAACAATGGATAGAGCTTAAGTATTCAATGACAAGAAAAAATATCATTATAATAGCTATTCTTACTATCCTATTTGTGTCTGCATACCAAGGTAGGTATTTTCTTATATCGAAGGCCCCTGAAAGGACACGTCCTTTTTTTACTAATCTAGTAGATGGAGCAATAAATAATACAATCAATGAGTTTGATTTCACTAAAATATATAAGAAAGAAGAGCTTCCTAACGATGATTATATAGATTTAATTTTATCAGGTGATGATTTAAATCATATCTCAAACAGTATGAAATTATTTATCGATGAAGGTTATATTAGGGATGAATTCAATCCATGGCGCAAAGCAAAGGTTCTTATTGATAATAAAAAAGAGAAGATTAAATACAAATTTCATGGCACTTCAGTTACCCCTTTAAAGAATGGATTTTCTTATCGTTTTAAACGTATTATGAAGGGTCTTGGCTTAATTGACTCCATTAAAGTTATGCCAATTAATGCAGGGGTATTCTCTTTAAAAATAAAGCATAGTAAGAAAGGCAATTACTTCAATTTAATGCGTAGATACAAATTAATAAGTCATCATGATGACGCTGAAATATCTACAATTATTATTAATAAAATAGCATCGAAATTAGGGTTAATGGCACCACATGGAAGAATGGTTATTCTTAGAATAAACGGTGCTGAGCTTGGTGCTTATATGCTAGTGGAGGCACATAATAAAGAGTGGTTTGAGCGCGAACACCAACTTACAAATTACACCATTTTTAAATCTAATGATGATTGGGATAGAAAGAACGGACAATCCCATGCTTCGGAAACAGATTTATATATAGAAAATAAAAAAATAAATACTATTTCACAATCCAGCCCAGTTGCATTGGGCTCTTTAGAGTTGTTATTGAATTCTATTAGGAGCGATGATATTGGTCAGATAAAGAGAATGATTGATATAGATTATATGGCTAAATATATGGCACTTTTAACAATCACAAATAATAATCATCCTATATCAGGTGACAACCTTAGATATATTTATAACCATGCAACAGGCCGCTTTAAGATGTTATTTAGGTTAGAGGGCCAAATTCTTAAAAATACCCAAACAATTTCAGATTTTAGTCGTAGCTTATTTATATCACCATATAAAGATTTAGAGACTTTGAAATTATTTAAGCTTTTACTAACTGATGGAGATTTCTTAACAAAGAGAGATGAAGAGCTATACAAAATAATTAAAAATAAAAAAGAATGGGAAAGTATGTCTAATACAATATTTTCTGAAAACATGAAAGTGCTTAATGAAAGCAATGAGCCTATTAGACCTATTAAATTTAAAACCCAACAGTTTAAGAAAATTTTTGAAAATAATATAAAAAAGGCAGAGCAATATTTTGATTACAATAAAATATTTATTACAAAATATATAGGCATCAATGGAAAGCAAAGTTTACATATTATTAACGACTTCACACATCCAATTATGATGAAGAATAATCCTATAATTAGTAATTCTTATAAAAATACAAACACACTTATTGAACCGTCTCAAATTGACATCAACCAAAAACTTATTTACAAAGAGCAAGAAATAATCACTACTATTAGTCAGCCAACATTTGAAAATTTGATTACACATAAACCTATATTGCCAAGGAATATTTATTTTAATGATGCAATAGAGCAGTCAGTATTTTCTTTGAATGAATCACTACAAACACTTAAAGATAATTATATTGACTATCAGGTAAATCTAGAAAATAAAGTTATAACGTTAACTCCAGGTCAATACAAAACTCATAGCAACATTATTACTCCTTATGGATTTAATGTAGTTATACAAGCAGGTACAACACTTATGCTAAGTGAAGGTATGTCATTTTTGGTCAGAGGCGGCCTCAATATTAATGGAACAAGCCTTCAACCTGTTGTTATAAGTAGGAGCCAGAATAAGTTTCCATTTGGAGTGATTGCGGTTGCGGGTACAAAAATTCAAAACACTAAGGTAGATATTAATTATCTAAAATTAAGTGGCGGGGGGGAAGCAGTTATTGGCGGCTCTTTATTCACAGGTCAAATGTCAATTAATAATGCTGATGTTGTTATTCAAAATTCTATATTTGAAAATAGTATCTCAGATGATGGTCTAAATATTAAATATTCTAAAGTTAATATTAAAAATTCAACGTTTATTAATAATTTTAGTGATCAAATTGATTTAGATTATTGTCATGGCATTATATCCAACAATATATTTTCCTATAAAAAAATGGGTAATGAAACAGAAATACCCAGTACAGATGGTTTAGATATAAGCGGTTCGAAAGTGGAAACTTCAGGCAACACTTTTTCAAACTTAAGTGACAAGGGAATTAGTATTGGAGAAAACTCAATTATAATGATAAAAAACAACAATTTTAATGATAATAATTTAGCCATTGCAGTTAAGGATGGATCTAAAGCTTTTGTTGATCAAAATCAATTTAATCATAATAATATTGACATTTCTATGTATGTTAAGAAAAAGATATACAACAACCCGAGCCTGTATACAATTTTAAGAAATAAATCATTAAATCTTAAAATAGATAATGGTGATATTATTTACCCAAAGAATTTACAGAATAACTTTCAGAGTATTAAGTGATTAATCTTAATATTAAACGGCAAGAGTATAAATACTTTATTAATAATGCCGATGTGCATAGATTGACCTCAATGCTTAAGTCTTTAATGTTAATAGATGAATTTGCAAATGCTGAGACTAAAGAATATACGGTAACAAGTTTATATTTTGAAACGCCCGATGATGATGATCTGGACGAAAAACTTGATGGTATCTTGGTTAGAGAAAAATATAGATTGCGAATATATAACAACCAGAATTCGACAATTAAACTAGAAACAAAAAAAAGAAATGGAACGGTCATCTCAAAAGACTCTGCTCAGATCAAAGCATCTGATGCAAGAAACTTAAGCAATTGCCTCTACAACCCTTCTGATTTTGATAACGAGCTGGCAAAGTTAATTTGCATTAAGCTAAAGTCAAAAGCATACAGACCCAGAGTTATTGTTGAATATGAAAGACAGGCTTATTATTTACCTTATGGCAATATTAGAATTACTTTCGATAAAAATTTAAGAACTTTTAATACACATACTGATCTATTCAAGTTGAATGAAGTCGCAAGATCTCCAGTTTTTTTAAATAATAATCAAATTTTAGAAGTTAAGTTTGGAGAAGAACTCCCATCTTATTTATTAGATATTTTAAAAACGATACCATCTATTAGGTCAAGTATTAGCAAGTATGTCTTAGGCCAACGATACATTAACCATGATCCTCGCAAAGATTATATTGTTCCTGTTTTTTAGGAACTATAATGGCTTTCAGCTTACCTAAATTTCAATTTTAAAGAGTAATGGTAGTAAGGGGTATACGGGGTTGGGTTGGGTTGGGTTGGGTTGGGTTGGGTTTGGTTGGGTTGGGTTGGGTTTGGTTGGGTTGAATGGTATAAGAATTGACTTCGTAGTACGCTCCTCCCCAACCTTTAATGAATTTTACCACCCCTATTAAATCTTCACTTATTTCTAGGTTAACTATTATTAAGCTCGAAGCCTAAAGTCTCTTGATTTATATTCTTAAGAGTACTATTGTAATGTATACGAATAAAAATTCTAAAAATATATAATTCAACTACGAACACATAGGAGCAGTAATGGAATTTTCAACACTTGATGATCTTGGGATTAAAAGTCCTTTTAAAGAAAAATATGATAATTTTATTGGTGGTAAATGGGTCAAACCCGTTGATGGTAAATACTTTGAAAATATTACGCCAATTTCTGGCAAACCATTTTGTGAGGTTGCCCGGTCAAATGAAAAAGATATTGAATTAGCCTTAGATGCAGCTCACGCAGCCAAAAATGCTTGGGGGAAAACTAGTACAACTGTTCGAGCTAATGTTTTATTAAAGATTGCTGATGTAATGGAGAAGAACCTTGAAACAATTTCTCTTGCTGAAACTATTGATAACGGAAAATCGATAAGAGAGTGTTTGAATGCTGATATACCATTAGCTATTGATCATTTTAGATACTTTGCCAGCGCCATAAGAGCTCAAGAGGGAAGTATTGGTGAGATTGATAGTGACACTATGGCTTATCATTTTCATGAACCGCTAGGAGTTGTGGGTCAAATTATTCCATGGAATTTTCCAATTCTAATGGCTGTATGGAAACTAGCACCAGCACTTGCTGCAGGAAACTGTATTGTTTTGAAACCAGCAGAACAAACACCAGTATCAATATTAGTTGTAATGGAGTTGATTGCTGATTTGCTACCTCCCGGCACACTTAATATAGTGAATGGTTTTGGTTTAGAGGCAGGAAAGCCACTTGCAAGCTCAAGTCGTATTGCAAAAATTGCCTTCACAGGTGAAACCACTACTGGTCGACTAATTATGCAATATGCTTCACAAAATATTATTCCAGTAACCCTTGAATTAGGTGGAAAATCTCCTAATATTTTCTTTGAGGATATCATGGAAGCAGACGATGGTCTTTTTGATAAGGCACTTGAGGGCTTCACAATGTTTGCCCTTAATCAAGGGGAGGTTTGTACCTGCCCTTCAAGAGCAATCATACAAGAATCTATCTATGATAAATTTATGGAAAGAGCCCTTGAAAGAGTAAAAGCTATTAAGCAAACAAATCCACTTGAAGCAGATAATATGCATGGTGCTCAAGCCTCCAGTGAGCAGATGGAAAAAATTCTATCTTATATAGCCCTAGGAAAAGAAGAAGGTGCAGAACTTCTAATCGGTGGTAATCGAAAGATTATGAGTGGCGAACAATCTGAGGGGTATTACATTGAACCAACAGTATTTAAGGGCAATAACAAAATGAGAATTTTCCAAGAAGAGATCTTTGGTCCTGTCGTATCAGTTACTACATTTAAGGATGAGGCTGAAGCACTTGAAATAGCGAATGATACTCTCTATGGATTAGGTGCTGCAGTTTGGACAAGAGATATTAATAGGGCATTCAGAATGGGTAAGGGTATTCAGGCAGGTCGTGTTTGGACAAACTGTTACCATGCCTACCCTGCTCATGCTGCATTTGGTGGCTATAAACAATCTGGTATTGGACGTGAAAACCATAAAATGATGCTTGATCATTATCAGCAAACTAAAAATTTACTTGTCAGTTATACAGAAACAAAGCTTGGATTCTTTTAGAAAGAGATTGGGTGCCACAAAAAAAGCAAGGTTAAACCCCTTGCCTTTTTACTTAATATGATCTCGAGATTATCTTCAACCGATTCAGCCAACAAACTTATTGATGAACTTAAGAAAGTTCATGGTGACCTCATGTTTCATCAATCAGGCGGATGTTGCGACGGAAGTGCGCCTATGTGCTTTCCTAAAGGTGAATTTTACTTAGGAAATGCTGATGTAGAGGTTGGCATTGTTAATGAAGTCCATTTTTACATGAGTGCTACCCAATTTGAATACTGGGAACATACCCATATAACGCTAGATGCCATCCCAGGAACTGGTGGTCAGTTTTCTGTTGAGCGCCCTACTGGCTTACGATTTATCATAAGGTCAAGATTATATAGTGACGAAGAATGGGGCTACCTTAAAAATCACCCTGTAAAAAGATGTGGCTAATTTCACTAATATTATTTTATTAAGGTAAAATAATTTGTGGCGGGCCTCCTCGCATTGTTGATTAGCTAACCTGGTCAGGTGCGGAAGCAAGCAGCCACAACTTTTGATACAAGTGCCGAGGTTCTGGCTCGCCATTATAACCACTGAAAATAAAAAAATGTCATATCAAGTATTAGCCCTTAAATGGCGCCCTAAATCTTTTAATACACTTGTTGGACAAGAGAATACTGTTCAAGCCCTCGCAAATGCGCTTGATCAAAATAGATTGCATCACGCTTACTTATTCAATGGTACAAGAGGCGTTGGAAAGACAACAATAGCTAGGATCCTGGCAAAATCACTGAACTGTGAAAAAGGAGTATCATCTGCTCCATGTCAGGAATGTTCTACGTGTCTTGATATTGACGCCGGAAGATATGTGGATCTAATTGAAGTAGATGCTGCTTCGAATACTGGCGTAGATAATGTCAGAGAATTACTAGAAAATGCACAATATGCTCCTTCCTCGGGTCCCTACAAGATATATATTATTGACGAGGTACACATGCTTTCCAAGAGTGCATTTAATGCAATGCTTAAGACCCTAGAAGAGCCACCAGGTCACGTTAAATTTATTCTTGCAACCACTGAACCAAAGAAAGTTCCTATTACGGTCTTATCTCGCTGCCTTCAATTTAATCTAAAACAAATGACAATTGATAATATCATTTCTCATCTAAAGACTGTATTGGGTGAGGAAGATATAAGTTTCGAAGATAATGCACTCTTAATTATTGCGAAAGCCGCCAAGGGAAGTATGAGGGATGCACTTTCTATACTAGATCAATCAATTGCATTTTCAGGAGGTGACATTAAAGTAGAATTAATGCTTAAGATGCTTGGGAGTCTCGATGAAAGTATTCTTTATAAAATCTTGGAGCGATTATCGAATAATGACGGTCATGCACTTATTGAAATTTCAAAAGAAATGGAAGAAAAAAATATTTCTTTTGAATCAACTCTTGAGGATCTTTCTCGTTTAATTTATCAAATATCATCATATCAAATTATTCCCAAACAATTTGAAAGTCATACTGGAAAAGAAAATATTAGTAAGTTAAGCAAATCATTCAATGCGGAAAGTCTTCAACTTATTTATCAAATTACAATAAATGGGAAAAAAGAACTACCCTTAGCCCCTGATCCAATTACTGGTTTCAATATGACATTATTACGGATGCTCGCATTTTATCCAACAGTAAATGTAAATCTATTAAATAGCATAAATAAAAGTGACACCTTAATACAGGACCCAAAAGATAATTTAATATCTAATAAAGCAGCTGAGGAAGAAAAGCAGAAAAGTACCCAAAAATTGACTGAGAAATTAACGACCCCAGATGAATTTAATGGAGATTGGAGAGCGTTAGTTGAGCAACTAAAATTAGGCCTGGCCAAGTCATTAGCGCAGGAATGTGAATTAATTAATTATCATGATAATAAGTTTAATTTGTCACTCAGTGAAAAATACAAGCACCTCAACCAGAAGCCCTACGTCGACAAATTACAAGAAGAATTAATAAATTATTTTAATAAAAAAATTAGTCTTGAAATAAATTTAGGAAATGCATCTAATAGCCCCTCATCGGTTAAGAAAATAGAAAAAGCTGAGTTATTAAAAACTACTGAATCTGCTATCATGAAAGATAAATTTGTTAATGAGTTAATGAATGAATTTGGTGCAGAAATTGTACCTTCAAGTATCAAGCCAATTAATAGTGAGGAGAAATAATGAGTAAAGGCGGAATGGGTAACTTAATGAAACAAGCTCAAATGATGCAAGCTAACTTACAAAAAGCTCAAGCTGAGCTAGCCACAATTGATGTCGAAGGAAGTGCGGGTAATGGATTGGTAAAAGTGATGATGTCATGCAAAAATGAAATTAAAAAAATTGATATTGATCCATCACTTTTGGATGACAAAGAGATTTTAGAGGACATGATTGTAGTCGCGTTCAAGGATGCATTAAAAAAAATAGAGGTTACATCTAATCAAAAAATGGGTGGGTTAATGCCTCCTGGTATGAATTTACCAATTTAAATGCAAAAAATTGAAACACTCGAAGAGTTAGTGAATGCACTCAAATGCCTGCCTGGGGTAGGACCAAAATCAGCACTAAGAATGACATACCACCTACTCCAAAGAGATCGTAATGGAGCAAAAAAATTATCAGAAAATATTGCAAATGCACTCGAACTTCTTGGTCACTGCAAGCTATGCAATAATTTTTCTGAAGAGCCTACTTGCAGTATATGCCAATCAGTAAAGCGTGATGCAAAAATACTATGTGTAGTCGAAATGCCTACTGATTTGTTAATGCTTGAGCAAACTCACTCGTATAAAGGTATGTATTTTGTACTTATGGGTCGCTTGTCTCCATTGGATGGCGTTGGGCCAAAGGATATTCATCTTGGAAAATTAATACAAAGACTAAAAGACTCTGATATTACTGAAATAATATTGGCTACGAATTTTACTGTAGAAGGAAATGCAACAGCACAATATATCCGAGAGCTATTAAAGGATACAAGAATAAAAATTACCCGAATAGCACGAGGACTCCCTATGGGTGGAGAGATTGAGTTCGTAGACAGCGGGACACTAGCACAAGCCGTAGTTGAGAGAAAAACACTTTAGTTATTAAGTAGGTTAATTATTTCATCCGGATGATGTACAAAAAAATCAGCCCCCCATGACTCAATATCATCAGTTGTTTTTAAATAACCATAACAAGCAAGAACTGATTTCATTTTTGCTGAAATAGCCGCCTGAATATCTCTTAAGCCATCACCAATATAAATAGCATCTCCGACATCAATGCCTAATGAATTACAGGCGCTGTTAAGCATTTCTGGTGAGGGTTTTGGAGTCAAACCATCGTCCCCACAAATTAATATATCAGTATGATCGAGAAGCCCATAAAACTTTAGAATTTTTTCAGTTAGCGCCCGAGATTTATTAGTCACAATACCCCAAAATAATTTTTTTTTCTTTATTGTCTCTATTGCTTCAGGAATTCCTTCGAAAAAGACAGTATTATTTAAAATATTATTTGAGTAATGTGTCAAAAATTCTTTGGTTAATTTATCAAAATCATGATTATCATCAAAACGCATTCTGAGGTAAGCACTTACACCATCCGAAGCAATTTCTCGACCTCTCTCATAACTAATAGATTTCTTTTGGTACTTATCAAAAAGGTAATTAGCGGAAAATATTAAATCTGGAGCGCTATCAAAAAGGGTCCCATCAAAATCAAAAAGAAATAGCTTAGTCATTATTAAAACCCACCTCAACTAAGTAATTCACTGATACATCTTTACCTAAGCTGTATTTCTTTATGATTGGATTGTATGACATGCCGACTATATCAATAAAATTTAACCCTTCCTCTTCGCACCATCCCATTAATTCTGAAGGTGTAATAAATTTTTCGTACGAATGAGTTCCTTTTGGTAGTAATTTTAGGATGTACTCTGCGCCAACAATAGCAAACAAGAAAGATTTTGGATTTCGATTTATTGTCGAAAAAAATATTCGGCCATTTGGCTTAAGAAGTGATTTACAAGCTCTTACAATTGAGGCTGGGTCTGGTACATGCTCAAGCATTTCAAGGCAAGTAATTACATCAAATTTATTCTTATTTTTAATACAAAAGTCTTCTATATTCAATTGCTTATAATTAATATCTAATTTACTTTCTAGATTATGAAGTTGTGCAATCTTAATAACTTTTTCACCTTGGTCGATAGCTGTAACATGAGCTCCTTCCTTAGCCATTGCTTCAGATAAAATTCCACCACCACAACCAACATCTAATAAAACTTTTCCTCTAAGGTTGATTTTAGATTTTATAAAGCCAACTCTAAGAGGGTTAATTTCATGAAGAGGTTTAAACTCACTCGTTGAATCCCACCATTTATGCGCGAGTGCATTAAATTTTTCCACTTCTGCCTGATCTATATTTTTTTTATCTTTGTTTGCCATAACTTTGCGTTGTAAAGCAACTTATCCTCATCAATATTTAACAACAAATGTTTCTTAACTTTTATATCTCCGTCCACCCATACATGACTCACCGAATTTTTGTCAGCACTATATACAAATGTACTCAATGGATCAAAACATGGCTGACATTCAATTGTATTAAGGTTTATTACAGTAATATCTGCTCTTTTTCCAACCTCTATAGAGCCAATTTTCTCATCAAGCCCTATCGCTTTTGCAGAATTGATAGTGGCCATTTTTATCACATCAAGTGGCTTTAAAAATTCTGCATCTTGGTTTTTTCCTTTATGAAGCAATAAGGTAGATCTAATCTCGGTTATAAGATCTAGGCGATTATTACTCGCTGAGCTATCTGACCCCAGTCCAATATTCACTCCCTTCTCATAAAGAGTTTTAATATTAGCTACCCCACTCCCCAGCTTCATATTTGAGGAAGGATTATGAATTACATTGACCTGATTTTTTTCAAGAATTTTTATATCAGTATCATTTAAGTGAACGCAGTGAGCAGCAGTTACATTTGGACCTAAAATACCAAGCTTATCTAATCGTTGTATTGGCGTCATATTAAACTTTTGAAGACTTTCACTAATCTCTGCTTCAGTCTCATGAAGGTGAGTATGAATAGTCATCTGAAGTTGATTAGCATATGTTCCAATCATTAAAAATGATTCATCTGATACAGAATATGGTGCATGTGGTGCAATTGATGTAGTTATTAATGAATTATCTCGCCAGGTATCTCTGAAATTCAGACCTTTGTTTAAATAGTCTCGTGGATCACTTGCATAGCCTGTTGGAAAATCCAACACAACTAAACCAATATTAGCTCTCATCCCAAGCTCTTCAGACACCTCCGCGGTTGCTTGCGGATAGAAATACATATCATTAAAAGTTGTAATACCCCCTTTTAACATCTCTGCCATGGCTAACCTTGATCCATCACTCACAAATTGCAGAGAGACAAGACTTTTTTCAGCAGGCCATATATGGTTATTTAACCATACAGATAACTCAATGTCGTCAGCATAACCCTTTAAAAGACTCATAGCTAAATGCGAATGGGCGTTTATTAATCCCGGAATCAATAACTGGTCAGTTAGTTGGTAGACTTCATTTGCTTCATAGATATTGAATACAGAATCTGACTCCACAATATCAACTATCACACCACCATTAATAACGACGGAATGATTTTCTAGTAACTGATTCTCGCTATTAGCAGTAAATATCCACGAGGACGAAATAACTGTTGCTACATTTTTTTTTTCTTTAATCACTGATAGATTAAAAAGGGTTAATTCTTTTCGAATGGGTGATGGAGCATTATAGTTTCATCACGCTCTGGGCCGGTTGAAACTATATGCAATGGAACTTCACATAACTCTTCAAGCTTTGATAGATAATTTTGTGCATTCTTTGGTAAGTCACTCCAATTATTAACTCCAAATGTGCTGTTTTCCCATCCTGCCATTTCAATAAATATTGGCTTACAATTTTTAACCTGATCTGAGCCTAATGGAAGCAAGTTTAATTTTTTACCTTCTAATTCGTAACCAATACAAATTTTTAATACTTTAATTCCATCTAGAACATCAAGTTTTGTTATGCAAAGTCCGGATAAGCCATTTATCAATGCAGATCTTTTAAGGGCGGCAGCATCAAACCATCCGCACCTTCTTTTACGTTTAGTCACAGTGCCAATTTCTTTACCCTTTACAGACATTTGCATGCCTGGAGAATCATTAGTGTCTATATCTAGCTCGCTCGGGAATGGTCCACCCCCTACTCTAGTTGTATATGCCTTAGTAATTCCTAGTACATAATTCAGCATCTGAGGGCCAACCCCTGAACCTGCTGAGGCTTGTCCTGCGACACAATTTGATGATGTAACGAATGGGTAGGTTCCATGATCTATATCTAATAGCGAGCCTTGAGCACCTTCAAATAAAATACTTTTTCCTATTTTATTTAAAGCATAAAGCTTTTCAGATACATCAGTTAAAAAAGGTTTAATGAATAAAGCTTGCCTTCCTAAAGAGTCCCATTGCTCATTAAAATCAATACCCTTTACCCCAAGATATTTAGTCAAAACGAAATTATGGTAATCCAATAGATCTGCTAACTTATCTTTCAGCGCATCAAGATGTAAAAGGTCGTAAGCCCTAATCGATCTTCTCGCTACTTTATCTTCATATGCAGGGCCTATTCCTTTGCCGGTAGTACCAATTTTCTTTTCTTTTTCTCTTTTGGCTTCTCTAGCCTGATCTAGTTGAACATGGTAATCCAAAATTAATGGGCAGCCAGGACTGATAAAGAGCCGGTCTCTTACGCTAATATTGTCATTTTCTAGTGACAGGATTTCTTTTTCGAGATGCTTGATATCAAGAACTACTCCATTGCCGATAAAGCACTCAATATTTTTTCTAATAATCCCAGAAGGCACTAAGTTTAGTTTATATTCCTTCTGAGACTTCTCCTGTCCGATAACCAATGTATGTCCAGCATTATGGCCGCCCTGAAACCTTACAACAGCATCAGCATGGTCCGTTAGCCAATCAACAATCTTTCCTTTGCCTTCATCGCCCCATTGAGTTCCAATTACTACTACATTTTTAGTCATATATTATCTTTAAAAAATTTTACGAATGACTTACTATATATCTTAGATCCATAGAAAATCCTGTGGCTGGTCTGTTATTATTGAGATTATCATAGCGGCCTCCTTGTGCAATAACAGATTTGAATGCACTGGCATATGCCGAGAAAATCAAACCGTTATGGTACTGATAGCCACGTATATCAGAAAAATCAAAACTTAATTTTACATCTAAATTTTCTAAATTTTCTACAAGCACATCTAAATCAGTAATAATTTTTTGAATATCGTCGTTTGAACTATCAAGCAATTTTAATTCTTTAATAATTTTTTTGTCGCCATACATTCCCAATAAATTTATTAATATTTTTGCATCTTTATTTTTATTAAATCGGGCAAGTAATTCCTGCAGCGAGGATACATCTTTTATTATCATTGCCTGAGCTATTTCGGACTTTTCTTGAGGATTAAGATCTAGTCGAGAAATAATTAAATTATACAAATCCAGGTGGTTTATATCTAAAACTATATCTTTTATATTCAATAATTTAAGTGACGCTATTAATGTTTTTTGTACTTCAATATCTGCTGACAAATTAGTATCACCAAAACATTCTAGTCCAACTTGATATAATTCTCGTGACTGACCTCGTAAAGATTTAGTTCTTAAAACCGGTCCTGCATAACAAAGCTTATTAATTTTCTTATCTTTGCTTAGGTAGTCGTCAATACGTGCAGTTTGTGTAGTTAGGTCTGAACTTACTCCCATCATTTTTCCCGTAAGTTGATCAACGACCTTATATGTATCAAGATCAAGGTCTTTGCCATGAGCATTTAGGGTATCAACATACTCTAGAAGAGATGGGATAACTATCTGATAACCTTCACTATCAAATAGATCTAATAATGATCTTCGGTATAACTCTAATTTTTTTGCCTGTGCAGGCAAAAGATCTTTAAGGTTTTCAGGGAGGCGCCATTGTGACATATAATTAGTTTGCCGTTAAAATTATCATTATGCCTAAAAGTATTAAAAAAAGCCCAATAAATCGAATCTGACCATTCTTGTACTCTAGAATATTAGATAGGAATGGTATTTTCCTAGACTGATCACTATTTTTTGGTAGTAATTTTTTCAAAATATCTCTCCAGGCATTTGGAGAGATAAATGGAAACAAACCTTCAACTACTAATAATAGCCCTATTATCTTTAAAAATATTTCTACCAATTACTATTTATTAGATCCACGAAGGTATTTGAAAAAATCAGAGTTAGCATCCAGAACCATAATGTCGTCTTTACCATCAAAGCTATTTCTATAAGCCTCTAAACTTCTGTAAAAATCATAAAACTCTGGATTCTTGCTAAAAGTATCAGCATATATTCTTGATGCCTTAGCATCTCCTTGACCCTTAATCATTTGTGCCTCACGATATGCGTCAGTAATAATTATATCTCTCTGTTTTTCAGCATCAGCTCTTATCTTTTCAGACTCAGCAAAACCTTGCGATCTTAATTCATTAGCAACAGCTTTTCTTTCTGCATTCATTCGCTGATAAACAGACTCACTAACCTCATTAGGAAGGTCGACTCTTCGTATCCGAACATCAATTATTTCAATCCCTATCTGTCTAGAGTCACTATCTGCACGTTCTTTAATGATATTCATAATTTCAGATCGCTCGCCAGAAACAACTTCTTGGATAGTTCTTTTACCGAACTCAGCCCTTAAACCATCATTTACTGTTTGAGTCAGCCTTCTTTCTGCCTGACGCTCATCACCATTGACTGAAACATAGTACTTCGCAGGATCATTTATGCGCCATTTAATGTATGAATCTACTAGAACACTCTTCTTCTCACTAGTAATGAATCTATCTGGCTGAGTTGAATCATATGTAAGAATTCTCTTTTCAAAGAATCTAACATTCTCGACAAGCGGGACCTTAAAATACAGTCCAGGTTCAGCTTTCACAGAGACAATCTCACCGAGCCTAAACACTACCGCATGCTCTCTTTGGTCTACTGTGAAAGTCGAAAGTGATAATAAAATTAATAAAGTTAATAATCCTACAAGTAATCTGGATAAATTTTTCATATTTTAGTTACCTTGAATTCCTTTCGCGTGCTCGTAATGAACCCCGAGAACGATCATTAATTGAGTTAAGAACATCAGAAGCAGAATTACCTTGATCTGGAGATTGGTTAGATGCTTGACTTGGATCTCTTTGATCATAATTAGAATCTCTTTTCTGCCCAATAATCTTATCAAGAGGGAGGTAAAGTAGACTATTAGATTCCTTTTGATCAACTATCACTTTAGATACAGCTGACATAATTTTTTCTTGTGCCTCTAAAAATAGTCGCTTCCTTGTTACCTCAGGTGCCCTTTTGTATTCGGTCAAAATTTGATCAAATCTACTGGCATTACCTTTGGCTTCATTTTCAACAGAAACCTTATACCCATTTGCCTCAGCTAAAAGCCTAGAAGCGCTACCTTTTGCCTTTGGCACAATATCATTTGCATAGGCTTGGCCCTCATTTTTTTGTCGCTCAAGATCTTGCTTGGCCTTAACTGCATCATCAAAGGAAGCTTGCACCTGCTCTGGTGGCTGTGCGTTTTGCATTGTGACACTGTTGATGTTGATGCCAGTAATATAACGATCTAAGATACTTTGCATCAAAGCTTTGGTTTTAATTGCTATTTCTTCACGCCCTTCATATAGAACAAAATCCATTTCACTTTTACCTACAATTTCGCGAATGGCTGTCTCAGCAGCCCCTCTAACAGAACTATCTGCGGAACGATTGTTAAAGAGATAATCTTGAACTGACTTAAGGTTATATTGCACAGCAAATTGTAGGTCAATGATGTTTTCATCGCCAGTTAACATTAATGATTCACGAAGCTCTTGTGAAGTAGTTCCCAAGGACCCCGAAGATCGATAGCCAACCTCAATTGTTCTAACTTGTTCTTGATTAACAACTTCAACTGCCTCAATTGGATAAGGTATATGCCATCTTGGGCCTGGCTGAGTTATTTCTGTATTTTTACCAAATCTTAATACAATACCTCTTGAGCCCTGATCAACAATATAGAAACCAGTTGCCATCCAGATAAGCGCAACAATTAAGATAATTGGCCCAACAGGAATACTATCTGCGCCATTAGTATCATTGGGTTCGTTGGGAACACCCCTTAGACCTTGAGGTTTTTTACCACCCAGAAAAGAATTTAATTTACCCTTAAGATCCTTAAAGAGATCATCTAAATCTGGTGGTCCTTCTTCTGCAGCAAGTATGTTCTTAAATTTATTTATCATTTTATGCATATTGTCCATTTCTCTGATTTTTGTGTTTTAGACTAAATTCGACTATTGCTTTCTTTAAAAATTCAATACCATTACCAGTTTTTGCTGATAACTGAATACGGCTAATGTTACCATACTCATCCCGATCATATCCTGATTTAATATCAATTTTATCAATTTGATTTAATACTAAAAGCTGTGGTATGCCGTGTGCCTTAATTTCCTTTAAGATTTTATCTACCTGAATTATTTGTTCGGCTTTATTAGTATTACTAATATCGACTACGTGAATCAATAGGTCAGAATCTGTCGCTTCTTCTAGTGTTGATTTGAATGCTTCAATTAACGTTGTGGGAAGGCTCTTAATAAATCCTACAGTATCAGACATCACTACAGAATGACCTTCTTCTAAAAATAATTTTCTTGAAGTGGTATCTAATGTTGCAAATAATTTATTTTCAGCCAATATTTTTTCATGTGTTAAGAAATTGAAGAGAGTTGATTTTCCTGCATTCGTGTACCCTACAATAGAAACAGAAAGAGCATTGGACCTTCTCCTTGCAC
>Ga0209830_10001438_pt1 | contig 21015 bp, 14 predicted proteins | sample ArcticOcean_MG_C_12_FD_187439 | JGI IMG/M metagenome (GOLD analysis project Ga0209830, IMG submission 187439) | Marine microbial communities from western Arctic Ocean - ArcticOcean_MG_CB8_130 (SPAdes) (version 2) | ecosystem: Environmental > Aquatic > Marine > Oceanic | place: Arctic Ocean...
TGGTACAACTGCTATTAACGTAAACCAATTTGAAAACAATATAATACAATCCGCGATAGGCACTGGTTCTACAATATCTTATATAAATGGCGCTGGCAACATGGTTAGCACAGGGACAACGGTAGCGGGATTTATTTATGTCGTACCAACAACACCTAGTCCAATTCCTGATCCTCCTTACTGGACCGTAACAGCTAGTTCAAATTTACCTGTTCTTCCTATAAACACTACTTTGGTCTTTAATCCTAACCCTTACTATGATGGTCAATTTGCTGGTGATCCTAATTATTTAGAAGATAAATTTGTAAGATTTTCTTATAGATTTAAATTCGATGATAATCAATATTCTATATTTGCTCCCTTCACACAGATAGCATTCATACCAAAACAAGATGGTTATTTTTTATACGTTAAAGACGATACTTTAAATTATCCAGAAACAACTGATCAAGACGCTGCGTATAGAAGTACTGTTGTTAGTTTTATGGAAAACAAAGTAGATCTTGTAAAGCTAAGAATACCTTTACCTTTTAGCAAATCAACATTGCTTGATGACTTAAAGGTAACTGAAATGGATATTTTGTACAAAGAATCCAATGGTTTAGCGGTTAAAGTTATAGATACTATTACTATAACAGATATAGAAGCGCAAACAGTAGAGCCAAATGTATTTACTTATGATTATATTTCTAAAAAACCTTACAAAACTTTACCTGCAGACAATTTAATTAGAGTTTATGATAAAATACCAGTAAAAGCTTTATCACAAGAAATAGCAAGTAATAGAGTTATTTATGGTAATTTTCAAGATAAACACACTCCGCCCGCTACTTTAGATTATAGTGTTAATTCTGGTGCTAAGGCAGATTTTGATTTAAATATTATCACTGCTGATAATGATCCAGACTTTGGTATTATAACCGCTGGCACTAATATAAGAATACAAAACGCTACGGGTACTCCTGAAGTAGGAAGTATAGTAACTGGAGCTGGAATACCTGCAGAAACTTCTGTAGTATCAGCAACAACAACTATTATAACTTTAAATAAAGATACCACAGCGGCTTTTATACTTAATACCACTATAACTTTTAATTTAGTAGGTCCAGATACAAACACTGTAACTAAAATAGAATATCCTAATTCAACATTAAAACAAAATAGAAACTATCAAGTTGGTGTAATGCTTTCAGATAGATATGGTAGAACCTCTACAGTTGTATTATCAAGCAACAAAGAAGAAGTTATTACTACAAACGGAACTTTTATAGGTGACACTATTTATTCACCTTATTTAGCCGAAAGTATAAGAACTGATCAATGGCCTGGTGATTCTTTAAAAGTATTATTCAATCAACCTATTGGTCCATCTTCTCCTGACCTTTCAACTGGTTGGCCTGGTATATATAACGGTGACCTTACTAGTAGTCTTTACAATCCGCTTGGTTGGTATTCGTATAAGATTGTTGTAAAACAAACAGAGCAAGAATATTATAATGTTTATTTACCTGGCATCATGGCGTCTTACCCTGAAGAAATTTCACTAGAACTTGGTCAAACTTCTCACGTTGTATTAATTAACGATAACATAAATAAAGTACCTAGAGATTTAACTGAAGTTGGACCACAGCAAAAGCAATTTAGAAGTAGCGTTAAATTATGGGGTAGAGTTAACAACACTACAACAGTTATAACTTATGACCCAACTGATGGAGATTATACAAACATAGCTGAATCAAATGCTCAGTACTATCCAAACAGAGGCGATGATGTAGTTTCTACTATATCAACTATAGGCGATCTGTTTGATTACTTACCATCTGAAGCACCTCAACCTGATTACTTTCCACAGTTTTATCTTTATAAATCAAACCCTTTAATAGCTAGATTAAGCACGGAAAAACAAATAGGGCAAATAGCTACTACAAATTATTCTCCAGTAAGTGGTGAAGTTGCTATAAACTCTACTAGTGATGAGATATTCTTAAAAAATGTAATTGGCGAAGGACCTTCAGTCACTGGAACTATAAACGGTCTTCAAACCAACGTCCCTGCTGGTACCCCAGCAATTTTTAATACTTTTACTACTATACCGTCAGTAGGAAGTGTAGCTGTTGGGTTAGGTATTTTTCCAGATACTAATGTCACCGCTGCAACAACTACCAGTGTTACTTTTGATAAAGCTACTCAGTTTGTTAACGGAACAACTGTAACTTTTACTTTAGTTGAAATAGCTTTAGGTGATAGTGTTAGAGGAGGTGGTTTACCTAGCGATACTATTGTAATAACCCCTGGTTTTACACCAGCTACAGTAGCTGTAAATCCAATTCCAACAACGACAGGCGTTAGTGATTCTAATATTATAATTGTTAATGACGCTACTGGTATAGAGCCAAACCAATACGTTACGGCTACAGGTGTACCAGAGGGCACAGTTGTAGATAGTATTAGTGGCTTGAATGTGACTCTTAGTAATGTTGTAAATATTGGAAACGCAGTACCTGTTACTTTCAACACTCCTGCTAAAATAAAAGTAGGAAGACTAAATGACTCAGATCCTCCAGTTCCTGTTGCTACTCCAGTTACGGTTACTTTTGATAGTCTTCTTACTATAGTTAACGAAGAAACTCCAGGGTTACAATATTTAGCTGTAATGGAAACTGAAGCTGTAGATAGTCTTTTAGATATATTCTGGGAAACAACATCCACTGGTTTAATAACTGATTTAAATACATTGATATTAAACGCAAGTGACGGCGCTGCTAATTTTAGTAGTTTTGATACTAGTACTTTTAAAGAAGATTTAGCGTCCGGAACAAATATATTAAATGCTAATTTTACACTAGTGGATTTGTTTGGAGCAGTCATTCCTTCTGGAAACATAACAAGTTTCACTTTAGATTCTGTAACAAATAGCAATGGAACTCTTGTTAGTTATTTTACTTTAGTTGATCTTGGAACTGGTTATTACAATGTAGCAACAACAGCAGCTTATTACAGTGCTGTTTTTTATGGTAACAATGCTAACTTAAGAACATTTACTTTAACATTTACCTCAAATATAACTAAAGGTACAGACGTAACAATAACATCTTATAACGAAACAATAAGTCTACGAAATGTAGATCCTAGCATAACAACCGCTACTCCAGCTTCTGGAACTACGATACAAACAAATAGATACGAAACAACGTTAGCAACATTAGATGGTGTTAACGGAGCTAATAACACTACTCTTAGAACTCAAGATTTAACCTGGGAAATACTAAGTGTATTTAACACTGCAGGTTCTTCACCAACTACTGATATAGGACCAAATGGCACTAATCTAGGTTATTTTTCATTACCAACTAGCATTGTTACGAACCAAAAAAGAGCTGTTCTTACTAATAATTCTGGAGGTAATATGCCACCTGATATTTATAATATTAACTTAAGACTAGTTGACGCTTTAAATTCAGTATCTGCTACATACACTATAGACATGCAAATAATACCTGATGTAGTTAGGGAGCTTACGTGGCAAATACTGTGTCAAGGAGAAACACAAGCTGAGGAATTTCCAGCTGTAGAAATAGAAATAACAGATGGATCAGCGTCGCCTACGGTACAAAATGGTTGGTATCTTTTTCCATTAACCTGGGGTTATTTAACACAGCAATTTGGTGGATCGGTAATTACTATAGACAGAACAAATGCAAGATTGACAAATCCAGTAGGAGCAGCGTGTCCTTCTCCTGGTAATGTTTTCTTTTCACCTACATCAAGTGCTGCTGTTAGAGCTTTATGGACAAGTAGCGACTGTACGTGTACTGGAACTGGTAGTTCAATAACTCAAAGTAGCAATGTAGATATAACTGGTTATCAATTTGAAATTACATAATGGAAATAACAAACAAAATAAGTAATAATAAACTATGGCAGGAGCAATAGTAGAAGTAAAGTATTTTAACTCTTTTGTACTTAAGAAGATAGTAAATCATAACTCTGGTTATCCTGAAGATAAAATCATATGGAATGGATCTTTTGGTATACCAGCTGCTAAAGGTGGATACCCTGTCGTGTTAAACGTTAGCACTAATACTCCTGATTATAACTGGATTATTGAAGAATCTAGAATTAGAGGTGGTTATAACAATACATCTACTGACTATGGAGCTAAAGCTTATTTAGTTGAAGAAGAACCGAATTCAGTTATTAGAGCCAATTCTTTAATATACTCAGGTATATTTAACTCAAGAACTGGAATAAACAGAACTAACGTATTTTCTGTAGCAGAAGATATAACAAAAAGTGCAGATCCAGCTAATGGATCAATACAGAGGTTATATGCAGAAGATACTAATTTAATTGTTTTTCAAGAAAACAAAGTTAGTAAAGCGTTAATTGATAAAGACGCTATATATACAGCTGAAGGAAATCCAGCGGTAACATCTACAAATCTTACAATAGGTGTTATTCAACCTTTTCCTGGTAGATATGGTATAAGTAAAAACCCAGAAAGTTTTGCTGTCTATGGTTATAACAAATATTTTTCTGATAAAAATAACAATGTTATAATGAGACTAGGTAATGGTTTAGAAGAAATATCTAGATTTGGTATGATTGATTACTTTAGAGATGAATTAAATACTGATTTTACAGATGGAAAAGTTCTAGGTGGTTGGGATATTTACAGTGATCAATATGTTGTATCAACTCAACGAAGCAAGTCTGGATCTAATTATAACACGCTTTCTTTTGATGGGCAAGTTCAAGGATGGACTAGTTTCTTTGATTACAAACCTGACCAAATGTTTAGTTTAAATAACAACTTCTATACTGTAAGCGAAACCTACAACATAGGTGGACAATATTCTTTATACAGACATAATTCTACAACTGTTAATAGAGGTATTTTTTACGGACAAAATTTCCGTAGTACAGTTACGTTTATATTAAATGCTGACTCGCCTACTATTTCTAAAAACTTTAAAACAATATCTTACGAAGGTTCTAGCGGTTGGCAATTATCTACTTTAGTTTCTGATGGAACTGGAGATGGCTTAAGACCTTTAGACAGTCAATGGATAACAACTAGCGATGAATCAGCTTTGGTTTTAAGTTTGCTAGAAGGTGAATATGTATTTAACCCAACTGGTGGAGCTGCTGTTACAAGAGTTAATTATCTTGCAACATTAGGAACCGCACAACCTCCTTTACCACGTTATAATGCTGGTTTTACATTAAAAGAAAATAGATACGTTGCTAATCTTATTAACAACAGTAGCGCGACTACAGGAGAAATACTATTTGGAGCTGAAATGAGTGGAGTAAAAGCTTTCTATGTAACTGGAACTTTTGCAACTGACTTAATTACAAATCCTGGTGGTGAAAAACAACTGTTCTCTGTAATGTCAGAATACGTTAAGAACAACGGTTATTAAATAAAATCAAATGGAATTAAAAAACATTGAAAATATAGATGCTTTAAAAGACTTAATGTTTTCTGGTAAAGAAAAAGATGGTTTTTATGGAGACGGAAAAGAAATAGTTGCTATACCAGACATACCTATTAAACATAGTTTTGCAGATCAATTATATGTAAGACAAATGGATTTAAAAAAAAATCATGTAATAATTGGAGCTGTGCATAATCATTTGCATATATGGTTTTTATTAACCGGAAAGGTTATGATAAATAACAATGGTGAAAAAATTGAACACATTGCTCCGTGTTACACAGTGTCTAAACCAGGATCTCAAAGAGTTATATTAGCTCTTGAAGATTCTATATTTGTTAATGTTCACAAAAACCCAACAAATACTAAAGACATATCTAAATTAGAAAAAGAAATAGTCTCAATGACAATAGAAGAATATAACAATAAAAATAATCACGTATGAGTTTTGTAATAGCAGGTGGAGCTGCGGTAAGCATTATTGGTGGCCTTATCGGTGGTGGTAAAGCTAAAAGAGCCAAAAGAGCAGCCGCTAAAAAGTTAAAAAAAATGAACGCTAAGATGGAAGACTTAGAGGCTAACAGACAAGAGATAATAAATCCATATGCTGATTCTGAAAACTTAAGTAGTCAAATGAGTAATCCTATGGCTAATTTATCTGTAGCTACGCAAGCTACTGAAATGCAAATAGAACAAACTGATATAGCGTTAGCTAATACTTTAGATACATTAAGAGAGTCTGGTGGTGGTGCTGGTGGTGCAACTGCTTTAGCGCAAGCTGCTTTACAATCTAAAAAAGGTGTTGCTGCTGATATAGAATCACAAGAAAAAGCTAACGAAGATAAAAGAGCTCAAGGAGAACAAAGACTTCAAGATAGTAAATTAGCTGAAGAAAAAAGAATGCAAGGTTTAGATGCTGCAGGTAAACAGTTTGTGTATGGACAACAAGAAGGAAGAGAAATGATGGCGTTAGAAAGATTACAAGGACAAATAGATAATCAACAAGGTATTAAAGCACAAGCATCTGCTGATCAAACCGCTGCGTTCACGGGAGCTATCTCAGGAGTAGCAGGAGCTGTTTCTGGAGGTTTTGGTAAAAAAGGAAGTTAAAAACATGGAAAATAAAAATATCACAACAAATCTATTGATAAAGCAATTACTACAAAGTGATAATATGGCCTACGTACCAGGTTATATATCTTCTAAAGTAGACATTGAATTTGGAGTTTTAAACAAAGCTTATCAAGATACTGGTAAAGAATACGCTAAGTTAAAAACATCAATGGAACAAGGCAAGTGTGGCGATTGTATTGAAGAAAACAATAGACTAACTCAAATAGAAAACTCTCCTAAATTATCTTTAGCTTTTTTAGAAAACATAATGGGTGAACTTGCTGTAACTCAAACTCCTAGCTATGATCCAAATAACTATTTTGGATTTCTTGTTTCTAATTGCATTATAACTAAAAAACCAGGGTTTTCTAGAACTGATGGTTACGATATAGAATTAAACTTATTAGACAACGGAACTCAAGAAATAACTTTTAGTGGTCCAGTTTTTGATAAGCCTTTAGTTATTAATAGTGCGGCTCTTCAAAGTTTACTAGATTCAGGTACTTCTATGGTTGTGGCAACGCCAGATATAAACGTAAGTATGACAGAACTACTAGTAGAGTCTCAATTGTTTACACCAGACAACGTAGGAGAAAATGGACAATTATCTTCCGCTGCTAAAATATCAGATGAATTTGTATTAAAATTCAACGGTGAACCTGATTATGAAATTCTTGACATTGGAAATGGTAAAGGAAGAAACATCCTAAGATTTGATATGGATAAGATTGAAAGAAAAATACAACCTTTTATAAACGCTGAAGTTGCAGGTTTACTTTCTACTGAACAAGAAGCTATCGCTGCTTGGAATGTTTATTTATCAAAAGGAACAAGCTCTGAAGAAGATGATCAAATGGTTCAAAACGCTAACGCAGGTGAAGAGTCTTGGATATATGAAAAAGATCTACCTTTGTATCAAGATAAAAAAATTAAGTTTGCAGAAAAATATAAACAATATTTTTATAAGAATTACTTAAAACAATTCCTAGAAAACAAACTACCAAGCGTAGAAGAAGATGCTGCTATATTTGATTTAGAAGAAGCAAGAAAAGCCAAGGCACAAAAATTAATGGGTAACCAATAAAATTAAATTAAATGACTAAAGAAGAATATATAACAGACTTAGTATCTCAGAACCTAACAGGTAAAGAGATTGTTGATCTTGCTTCAAGATTTCAAGAGGAAGAAGAAGTAAAGACAAACGATGTTGCAACACAGGATGCAGATGTAACATCGACAACAGGTACGGCGTCCGAATCTTCGGATGGTATATCGGATTATATTTCCGTCGCTAAACCATCAGAAACATACTCGCCAGGAGACGGTTATGAATATAAATATGAAGTAGACGAAAAAGGAATGCCTACTTATTATAGTAAAACCACAAACTCTAGTGAATGGTTACCATCAGAATCAGGATCAAAATCAGAACTTTCTGTTGCTAGTAAATTTAAACACGCAGATGTAAATACAGATGCTTTTGCAGAAACTGAATCTGCATTTGAAAAAGCAAATAAAGCGCTAATAACTGCAGCTGAAGAAAGCGGTTCTGGAGAAGATACTGCAGAAAATATTGCAGAAAAAAAGAAGCTATTAAACGAGGTTAGTCAATACTATAGTAGCGACATAAAAGAAGCAAAGGAAAAGTTAAATGAACTAAAGTCAACTCCTCCGGCTGACGATGCTAGCGAAAAAGAAATAAAGGAATACGCAGATAAGATTCAAGAGCTAGAAAACTCTACAACACCATTAGGTATAGCCAGAGTAGAACTAAAGAAACTTCAAGAAAAAACAGCTCCAACCACGGATCAATTAAAAATAATTGATAAAAAAGTTTTAGAATTTAGTCCTACTAAAATGCGAAAAGGTTCATGGTTGGATGATGATGCAACAATATTTACTATTGATGTTGAAACTGAAGTTGATAATCAAAATTACTCTAAACTTGTAAACGGAGTAAATGGAGCAAAATCGCAATTAAGTAGAGATGGCATAGAACCCCCGAGTTATAATACTAAATCTCCTTCTGTAAGTGAACAAAAAACTTTTCAAGAAGAACTAAAAGTATATAATCAAAAAATTGACGAAATAGTTAAGAAGGATTACGAGGCTGAATTAATACAAGCACAAAAAGATGATAATGTACAAGATTGGGCAGATAGCGAAGATAATAACTGGTCGCAAGCTTGGAATTTTATAAAAGAAAACCCATCAACATATTTGTTTAAATCCGCCCAAGGATTTAAAGAGGTTTTTATTGATGAAAGTGACTCACAGGAAAAAAAAGAAAGCTTTAAAAGGCTACTTGAACTTAACGTTGCTCCTAAACTTGAGAAAACTATAAAAATAGCTGCCACATCTCCAAAAATTATAGAAGACCTTATAGCGCAACAAAATGCTCTTGCAACGGGAACATACCAAACCCAAGAAGAGATTGACGAGGCAAATAAACTAATGGTTGGCTTGAACAACAAAGCTAAGGACGTATATAAAATATACGAACAAAGTACTTTAGAAGCAAGAGAAAATCTAATTCCAGATTTAAAAACTATAGAAGATCTTAAGATGCTTGATTATAATTTTAACGTAGTGCCTATATTCGCTACAAATGCTTTAAACGCTACAATTGAAGGCGTTCAGTCTATAGGCGAATTAGGTTATAGAATAGCAGACATGCCTAACGCTGTGGTAGAACAGGTCGAACGTTGGACAGGTAAAAAGGTTCCACCTAATATATCTGCTGCTCAAAAAACAATGGCACTTATGCTGACGGCTCCTTTTACTGGTGGTGCTGGAATTATTCAAAGCATCTATCCAGAGTCTGTTAAAGAAGGTAAAGACAAATTATGGGGTGTTTTTGATGAATACCAAGATCAACTAATGAGTGGATTACCACCTGCTAAAACATTAGGAGAACTTGAAGACATGGGAGATTGGGGAAGATACACGGCGACAATGGTTGGAAGTCAACTACCTAACACTGTAGTAATGTTTGGAACTGGCAGCTTAGCTCTACCATTACTTACAGCACAGGCTGGTGGAGGTGCTTTCTTAGAAATGGAAAGTGACATGAAAAACAGTAGAGAAGCTAACGCAGCGTGGTTAGGTAGTGAACCTGAAGATAAGAACGGTGAAGCTTATAGACAGTGGAAAGAAAATGAACCTGTTATTCTTGATTATACTCCAGCACAAATGTATGGTGTTGCTATGGGTAAAATGGCTTTAGAATATGCTACAGAAAAAGTAAGTTTAGGTTTAATAAAAGAAGCTAAAACTATTTTTAACGCTAATAAAATAGCGTCTAAAGGTTTTATTGAAAACGTAGCTGGTCTACTTACTCCAAACGCTTTAAAAGCAGGTTTTTATGGAAGCCTTGGAGTATTAGGTGAAGGTATAGGTGAAGGAATTGTAGAGCTTGGTGGAAACTTCTTAGACAGGGAGATATTGGGTAAAGAAGTAGACTTACTTGAAGGCGTTCCAGATGCTATGTTTTCTGGTGTATTTATGGCGGGTGTAGTTTATAAAGCTCCTGGTTATGGTAGACAAATATTTGACATAGTTAAAAGCGCTGATACAGCAGGTGTTTTAGCAAACAACCAACTTAAGATAGAAAAACTACAAGAGGATTTAAAAAATAATCCTAACATGTCTGTTGATAACAAAGAAAGGATAAAACTACGCATTGCTAAATTAGTAAAAAAATCTACAGATTTTGTAAACAAAGATTTAGATAGATACTCTACAATGACCGTGAGTGATATTAGAGAATTATCAAAAATAGAATTAGAAAAATTTAAATTACAGAACGAATTAGAAAGTGTTAAAAAAGACACCGGTATAGTAAGTGGTAAACAAGATTTAATAGCTGGTATACAGCAACAAATCACAGCTGCTAATGTAGCTAAAGCAGAATTGCTAGCACCTCAAATTGCTTTAGAAAAGAAAAATCCAAACAGACCAACTCTTAGTAAAAGAACAGATATGGTTTTAGCGCCAGAAAGCATGCAAAATAAAGATGTTGGTACTGAGACTAATGAACAGAGTGAATTAGAAATTAAAAAACAGAAGGTTAAAGATAGAAACCAAAAAAGTATAGACTCAGTAGACCCTAGTGTTAAAACTCCTTTTAATAAAGTTGGAGACAAATGGAACTCTGGTTTTACTAGCCAAGAGAATCTATACGAAACTGATCCTAGTTACAATCCAGATACTGATGGTGATGGGTATGAAGTTATAACAAAAGTAATAGATCCAGGTGCTAAAACAGATGGTAAATTAAGTAAAGCGCCTAAGTATAAAATAACAGTGTTTAAAGACAAAGCATCAGCTGATGCAGCTATAGCTAAAAAATTACTAGAAATAAAAGATAAAGCAGCAAAAAAAGAAGCTACTTTAGAAACAGGAGGTGAAACCAAGCTTGATCAAAAAGCAGCAAAAGGTAAAGAGATTTTAGATTCTTATAGTAGAATAGATAAATTAGCAGAAAACGATTCTTTTAATCCAGAAAAAATTAAAAGACTAACTGAAAACCAAAAAAATAAAATACTTGAAAATGCTGGAGGAAGTATAAATTCTACATTAAATAGATTATGGAAACCAGGTAGTTTGTTAACTAAAGCAGAGTTTAAAAAAGCTTTAGAAGGAGAATACTTAAAAGCTTATTTAGAGTATAAATTATCAAAAGATAAAGGCCAAGGAGTAGGTAGACAAGTTAGTAATCTCTTTAATCTTAGAGCTAATAAAATTGCTACAGAAAATATAAAGAAAGGTAAAACAGTTAGCGCGGATAGTGAAAAAGCTCAACAAATTGCTGACAAGACAGAGCAAAAAGAGTTTGACGAAAAAGAATCACAAGAAGACACGCAGAGAGAAAAAGTGTATTCTTCTCAAACTGATCAAGTTGATAGTTTAGATACAGCAGAAACAAAAGCTCTTATTAAAGATGAGGTTTCTAAAGATATATTATTAGCTGCTGCAAAAGGTAAAAACGCAGCTGATACAGCAAGAGATATAGCTAATGAATCTAAATTAGAATATTTTAAAAGACTTAGAAAAGACATAGGAACTTTCACTAGTCAAAAATATAAAGACTTTGTAAATTCGTTAGACAAGAGCTTTATTAAATCATTACCAGTTGCAGACATAAAAAGAAGATTTGGTAAGTTATTTGGTATAAAGAAAACAGGTACAACACCTACTAAGCAAACAAGCAAGTCAGGTAAGCCTAGTTACTTTAATAAACCAGTTTATAACGTACCTAAGGTAACTGCTGAAGGTTTACAAAAATTTAAAGATTATTTTCTAGGTGGAGAAAAAAGACAACAGTCTTTATATAACTTATTAGCTACAGATTTTGCATTAGAATCGATACAAGAGCTAATGGCAGACGATGCTTTTATGAGCAAGTTAGAAACTGCTTTGGGAGACAGTGGGATCACGGCTATAGAGTTTATGCAGAGTATTGAAAATCAACTTGACAAAAGAATTAAAGAAGATACCTCATTAGACGTTGTAGATAAAAGAACTGTTGATGAACTTATAAATGATACAATTACAGAAGAAAACGTTGAAGATATAACACCAGACATTTTAACTAAAGCTATCACAAAATTAGATATATTTACAAAACCTGACGGTACGTTGAAAATGGATTTTGGTATTACGGCATTAGCTGGATTAGTTAATACAGGATTAAAAACCTTAAAGTTAGCTATAAAAAGTGGAGCTCCATTTGTAAAAGCATTGTCTCAATTTATAAAAGATTTAAAACAAAGCTTTAAAGAACTAAACAAACAAAATTCAATTGTAAAAACTAAAAAATATCTTAATATTGCTAATGAAAAAGATTCTAGAGACAAAACCACAGGTGTAGTTATAAAAACTATACAGGTTCAAAAAGGAACTAGAACAGACAAAGATGGCAACATAATTAAACAAGGCACAGACAAAAATTATGGAGTTTTTGATGAAGGAGCTTTGTTACAAGAAGATGTAGCTATAGATAAAACAGAAACTCAAGGGCAAGGTCGAAACAGAATAGCTAATAATTTTATATCAAAATTTCCACAATATAGAGACATGATAAAAAGAGCCACCTCGGGCGGTATAACTTTAAGCATGTTTCAAACAAGTCAAGAGTTTGACAATCAAATTAGTAAACCTAAATCAAGGCAAGAAGTTTCTAAAAGAAATCCTTATAATTCTGAAAATAGACTAACAAAGGCGTTTATTGATCTTGTCACAAATAATAAATCAAAATTCAAAGCAGACCAACTTCAAAACTTAAAAGCCTATATTGATTACTGGAAAAATGTAGCAAAATATTTGCAAGCAAACCCAAATGACGCATGGTTTTTTGGTAGAGCTATAGCAGATGCAGCGGCTGGTGGTCAAGGAGGTTTTTTAAGATACTCAGCTTTGGTTGGCTTTTATGCTACCGATAGAAAAGGATTTGCTGATTTTTTAAGCAAAGTTGTTGAAGAGCATGGTTATCCGCAGGCTGATTTAAACGAGTCTATGTTAGCCGCTGCTATAGATAATAACATGGAAGATATGTCTAAAATTGCTGAACAAGCTTTTTTACAGGGTTCTTTATTAGATACAGACGATACTTTAGTTAATAAACTTTATTCAACAAACCAAACTCAAGGTTTTTACGATATAACTTCAAGGCTTATAATAGAAGGTAAATTAGATTGGTTACCACCTGGTCTAGCTGCTTGGGGTAGATTTGCCGCGTCTGGTATAAACCCTAATTTATATAAATCAACTTTTAACGGAAAATCAATAGCAGATATTTTTGGTGTTGGAGTTGGTTTTGATTTAAATAATTCTAAAAATACTATAGCAGCTCAAAACAAAGCTATAATAGCTATATTAACTGGAACAAGTCAATCTAAAGCTATAGCTGATTTTAAAGCGGATATGAAATCCGTTGTTGCTAAAGAAGCAGCGGCTTTATTAATACAAGAAACAGCAAATACTATACTAGAAAAACAATGCAACTCACCTTGTAAAGTACCTATGACCACTAAAGAGTTGAAGACTACTCTAAACAATTCTTTAGATACAAAGGTTAATGCTCAAAAAGTAAATAAGCCAACTAAAGGGATTAGCGTGTTTGATTTTGATGATACGTTAGCTAAAACTAATAGTAAAGTTATTGTTACTATGCCTGATGGTAAAACAAGCAAAATTGACGCTACTGAGTTTGCTAAAAACTCTGTAAAATTAGAACAAGATGGCGCTCAATTTAATTTTGATGAATTTAGCAAAGTTATTGATGGTAAAAAAGGACCATTAGCTGACCTTGCTTTAAAACGTCAGGGTAAATTTGGAAGTGGTGATATTTTTGTATTAACCGCAAGACCACAAGCAGCCGCTCAAGGTATTAAAACATTTTTAGATGGTATAGGATTAAATCTACCTTTAAAAAATATTACAGGTTTAGAAAACGGATCACCTCAAGCAAAAGCTCAATGGATATTAAGCAAAACAGCAGAAGGTTATAATGATTTTTACTTTGCTGATGATGCTATTAAAAACGTTAAAGCGGTAAAACAAATACTTGATCAAGTAGACATAAAATCTAGAGTTCAACAAGCTATTGTTAATAAAAAAGAAAGATTAAACAAAGAATTTAACCAACAACTTGAAGAAGTTACCGGTAAAGAAGCTTTTAAAACGTACTCTAAAAGTAGAGCATCAATAGAAGGCGGTAAAAAAGATAAAGGATTACTTAATTGGCTAGGTAATCAATTTACTATAACTCCATCTGCTGAAGATTTTATGGGATTAATGTACGATCTTATAGGAGTTGGAAAAGAAGGTAATAGGCATAAGAATTGGATTAAAGAAAACTTAATAGATCCACTTAACAAAGCAGAGCAAGAAATACTTTCAGCTAAGGTTTCTGTTGCTAAAGATTTTGCTGCATTAAAAGATAAGTTTCCGTCTTTAAAAACGTCAAAACTAGGTAGCAACCCTTTACTTAAGTCAATTGGAGTTGGACCATATACTAAATCTCAAGCAATGAGAGTTTACATGTGGGTAAAACAAGGTATGGATATTCCAGGTTTATCTAAACGTGATCAAAACGCTTTAGTAGCTGCTGTTGAAGCAGACTCAGAATTAAGAGCTTTTGCTGATCAAGTTATATTAATTCAAAAAGACTCAACTTATCCTGCTCCAGGACAAAACTGGGTAGCAGGTAATATATCTAGTGACATCATACAAAGTTTAGATAAAGGCTTTAGAAATAAACTTTTAACTGAGTTTAACGAAAACCTTAACGCTATATTTACGGCGGATAACTTAAACAAGTTAGAAGCTTTGTATGGTACTAAGTGGGTTGAAGCGTTGCAAGATTCAATACGTAGAATGAAAGCTGGTAGCAATAGACCAGTATATCAAGGTGGAGGATCAAGAGTTGTAAACGAATTGTTAGATTGGTTAAACGGATCTGTTGGAGCTATTATGTTCTTAAACATGAGATCTGGATTATTACAGCTAACATCAGCGGTAAACTTTATAAATTGGGGTGATAATAATATGTATGCAGCGGCTAAAGCTTTTGCAAACCAAAAACAATGGTGGAGTGATGTTTTAAGGTTAATGAATTCTGATTACTTAGTTAATAGACGTGACGGTTTAAAAATAAACGTAAACGAAGCAGAACTTGTTGACGCTGGTAAGAAAGATGGAATGAAAGGAGCTTTAGCTTATTTCTTAGATAAAGGTTTTCTTATCACTAGGATAATGGATAGTTTAGCAATTGGAACTGGTGGTGCAGCGTTTTTTAGAAACAGAATAAATGCTTTATTAAAAAGAATAAATCCTGACACAAATAAACTATATACTAAAGCGGAAGCTGAAGCAAGAGCGTTTGATGATTTTTATGCTATAGCTGAAGAAAGCCAACAGTCTAGTAATCCTAGTAAGATATCACAACAACAAGCTAGTTTAGCTGGTCGTGTTATTCTATCATTCCAGAATACTACTATGCAGTATATGAGAATGAATAAAAAATCTATTAGAGATTTATATAATAGAAGAAAAAACCCTGGTCAAACTCAACGTGAAAGTGACTTAGGAAATATTTCTAAAATAGTATATTACACAACAGTACAGAATATTATATTTCACTCATTACAAAATGCTTTATTTGCAACATTATTTGAAGGAGGGGATGAAGAAGAAGAAGATGAAAATAAAACTGCTAGTATAGCAAACGGCATGGTTGATTCTTTGTTATTTGGCCTTGGTTTTGGAGGAGCAGCAATATCCACTGTTAAAAACGTATTGCTAGAGTTAGCTAGTCAAAATGAAAAGAAAAATCCTAAATACGAAGAAGCCGTATGGAGTGTTTTTGATTTCTCTCCAGTATTAGATTCTAAAGTAAGAAAGCTTAAGAGTGCATTTAAATCTTTTTCTTGGAATAGAGATGAAATGAAAAAAAGAGGTTGGAGTTTAGATAATCCTGCTTACTTAGCTATAGCACAAATTATAGCTTCAGGTACAAATGCTCCACTTGATAGAGTACTTAGAAAAATAATGAACCTTAGAGCTGCGTTAGATGAAGAAACTAGAACTTGGCAAAAAGTAGCTCTTACTTTAGGTTGGGATACTTGGAGCTTAGGTTTACCATATTGGGGATTACAAAGTACAATAAGAAAAGAAGAAGCTGAAGCTGAAAAAGTTAAAGCTGATTTTAAAACAGATGTTAGAAAACTAAAAGCATCTGGTTATAAAAAAACTATGACTCCTGAAAAATACGAGGATGTTGTGGAAATGAAAAGTCCTTACGGAACAGTAATGTATTATTATAAAATAAAAAAAGAACAATGAAAAAAATTAAAAGTCTATGGAATTCATTAATGTATAAATTAATGTTTAAAAGTTACGAAGAAAAAGAAAAACTAGTTATGCCTACGCCAATTAATATGAATATTGTAGCAGCTAAAAAAAGTAGAAAAGCCTATGAAGAAGCTAAGGCTAAAAAACATCCTAAAGCTTCTCAATCAACTAAAAAGAAAAAATAAAGCGAATAATGGCTCAAGAAATAGGAGAAAAAACACAAGTAACACTTGATCTTAAAACGATAGGCACGATCGTAGGATTTACTATAGCGTTAGCTACAACTTATTTCACTTTAAAAGCAGATATAGCAATAGCTATGGAAATGCCCAAAGCAGAAATATCAAGCGTAGAGTTTAAGTATAAAGATGAATTAATAAGGTCTAACGTAGAAAAAGTTATAGAGCAAGTAGATAATATTGAAAAAGACGTTGATGAAATTAAAGTTATGATTCAAACTTTAGATGCTAGATTATACGAATTAACGAAAAATTAGATGAAACATGTAATAATAATAATAGGACTCTTCTTTACAACGCTAACTTTTGGTCAATACAAAGACGATATTAGTATTGTTCAATTCAGCGCTAAGTTTTTGATTGATAAACAAATATCGTTAAACAAGTTTAAAGAATTTAATACGCACACTTTATTTATGGGTGAGCATGATAAGTTTTTTAAAGAAGAAAAAGTAGAGTTTCTACCGACTATTATAGTATATAATAACGGGGATGTTGTTTTTAGAATACACGGTGGTTTATCATTAGAGCTACCAGAAGATACTATTAAACAAATACAAGAGCAGTTAAACGAATTACAATCAAATAAATTTTAAATATGAAAAAACTTATAATACTAGTAATGCTACTAAGTAGCTGTGGAAGTTATCAATACGTAAATGATACTATGCTCATAGACGAGTCAACAGACGTCTCTATGTTTAGCAACTATGACGCTAATATTATACGTTTTGTAATAAAACCTATTCGACCATCATTTTACTTTACTAATAACTATGGTTACTGGGGCATGAGACCTTTGTGGATGGATTTTGACTTTTATCAAGGCAATTTTTATAACTATTACTCTAGCTTTTACAGACCTTGGAATTATTGGGATTACTATATGAGACCTTGGAACCAAGGACATTTTCATAACCAAGGGTATAACGTGGTTTACAATTCTAGTAGAAGAAATAGTACTATGTCTATAAAAGATAGAAGAGGTAATGCTGCTATGATAGAAGCTTCTAAACGCAAAAAACTAATAGTAACAATAAACAAACCTATTGTTACAAAGCCAATAGTTAATTATAATAAACCAAAACCAAAACCAATATACACTCCTAAACCTAGTTTTAATAGTAAACCTAGTTATAACTCTAGACCTAGTTATAATTCAAAACCTAGTACTAACTCAACTCTTGTTGTTAAAAGAGGTGGTAAAAAAGGAAATTAATGAAAAATATATTATTACTAGTAATGCTATTTAGCTTAAATGCTAATGCGCAATTTTTTAAGAAAATATTTAAATACAGTACGGTTTACGCTAGCTACGATCAAAGTAATGCGTTGCAACCTGTTAAGTCGTTTTATGTAACACAGTATAATTCTTTAGAAGAAACTACACCTAGAATTCCTAACGATGCTACATATACTTTTGGTTTAAGAAAGTTAGCTTTTTTTGACTATGAAGATAAAGATAGGTTCTACGATGGAACTGAAACTAATATTGGACAGAAGTCTAACGAAGGTAATACAAATGGCCTAGAATACTTGTTTGAGTTATCTAAAGGAGAACAACAAGGTATTAGCTTTAAAAACTCTAAAGTATTTTTAAGATACTTAGCTAAAAATTACATCGTCAAAATAGAAGAAACTAAAAACGAGTTAGTAGATTTAGATTACAGATCTGCTGATTTAAGATTTAGACTACCAATAGGTGGAAAGCTTAGTTTATCTGTTGGAGGAATATATAGAACTTATGAAAAAGCTTATGGAGTAAATCCTATACAGTCTTATTTAGAAGAGAATCAATGGTGGAACTTAAGTCGTGATTATTATGGCCATAGTGATATATTTTATACCTGGCAGAATACCTCTACTGGTGAAAGTGGTGGAGATTACTTTTGGTATGATCAAAGCGGGGTTTTACTTTCTAATTCAGATCTTGATTACAGAAACAATATATTTGGTCAACTTGTAAATCAATACAACGAAGAGCAATTATCTATTATAAGTGGTGGTTACCAAAACGTAAGCGCAATCCTCGGTATGGATTTTTATCACTACCGTAGTAACTTTTGGTTTCATGGCTATGGTAATATATTACCTTTCCATAAAACAATTAGTGAATCAGGTAAAGATAAATACTCTTATGAATCTTTTGTTGGCAAAAGTAATTGGATTGATTATTCTTTTGGAGGACAATTTGGAGTGAAGATTAATAATAAATTAGGATTATTTACAGAGGTTGCAGTGCAAAAATACTGGGACAGAAAACTAGAAGTCATAAAAGCAGGTATTAACTTTAAATTCTAATAGATGAAAATAAGTGATCATATAACTCTAGCTGAAGCGATACATTCGAATACAGCAAAGAGATATGGTATAGATAATATACCTAACGAAGAACAGACGAATAACATGAAAATGTTAGCGGAAAAAGTATTTGAACCACTAAGATTATGGGTTGGAGGACCTATAAAAATCAATAGTATGTTTCGTTCTGAAGAATTGAATAAGGCTATAGGAGGAGCTTCAAGCTCTCAGCATTGTAAAGGTCTGGCAATGGACTTAGATGACGTCTATGGACATAAGACTAATGCAGAGATGTATGAATGGATATGTAGCCACTGTAATTTCGATCAAATCATATGGGAATTTGGTGATGACAAAAATCCAGCATGGATACATGTAAGTTATATAAGCGTAGAAAAAAATAGAAATAGAAAATTACTAGCTGAAAAAGAATTTGGCCATACAGTATATAAAATAATAAAATAATGAAAAAAGGTAGATTAAAAGAGATTGTTGCTGAATTACAAGCAGCTTCTAAAATGCATTTAAAACAATCTAAAGAAATTGCAGCTCACTTAGATGATATGGAAAGCCCAACTAAAATGGTTAGTCCATTAGATTTTGAAGGTGCTAATTCTTCAAATTCTTCTTGCTGGGATGGTTATAGAAAAGATGGAGTAAAAGACTCACCTAGCGGAACTGGCGAAACTGTTAATAATTGCGTAAAAATAGGAAGTCCTGCTAAACAAAACTACAACGAAGTTAATGTTGAGGATCTGCAAGACATGGGTAAAGTTAAAAAAGATAGTAAAAAAAGAAACTATGTTGTTAACGAACGTCTAACAAACTCAAAAGCTGACACTTTATATATACCTAAAGGCACTAAATCATATACAGGTAAGAAAATTAAAGTCGGCTCACTGATAGACGAAAGTGATTATGAAAATCTTTCTAAAATAATAAATAAATAACATGGACGATAAATCATACGAGAAATCAAATAGAAAAATGCGTTCAGAATATACTTCTGAAACAGGTAAAAAATTAGGTAAAAGACTTACGTCAGGTAAAGATAAACGTAGAGTTTCTTTCGCATGTAGATTTGCAGGTATGGCTGGTGCAATGAAAGATCCTAAAGGTGAACCAACTAAAAAAGCAATGGCTTTAAAAAAATGGGGATTTGGTAGTGTAGACGCTGCTAGAAGTTTTTGTCAAGCAAATAAAGAAAAAAAATCATAAAACAATGAGTGCAGAAAAAAGATTACAAAAGCTTTTAAACAAAGCAAATAAAGGAACTGATAACACTACTGAAGCAACAGACGGTAGAGAAGAAATTAGCGACGCGTTAGTTAGTTCTGGCGACAGTAAAAAAGTTATTAAAGGCAAAAGGCTTTATGACAAAATGATAATTAAGAAAAACAAAAATAATAATTAATATTAAAAACTAAACAATGGCATTTAAAGTATCACCATTTCACAAACAAGCAAACGGATCACCGTTTCAAATCAAATCACCTCTTCATGAAGTTAACGCACCACAACTTAAAGACATAGCTGCGCAGGAGAAAAAAGAAAGAGAAGCTAAAAATAATAAAACCCCAAAAAGATCATACGATGAAGCGTATGAAAAAAGAGATCAAAAAACATACGGAGGTATGACTAAAGAAGAGTATGTAAAAGAAGCAAAGAGACAAAAAAAGTCTAAAGAAGAAGGTAAAGGTTATGACGCTCCAAGTAAGCCAATAACAAAAGCTAAAGTAGAAAATGACAAACCAGCGGAAACTACAAAAGTAACTGAAACTAAAAAAGAAGAACCTAAAACAAAAACTGGTAAGCAAAGAAGAGCTGAAAAAAGAGTTGGTAGATTAAAGAAGAAACAACAAAAAGGAAAAAAACTATCTGCTAGTCAAGAAAAGAAACTAGCAAGAAATGAATCTAAGAAAGCAGGTGAAAAAGTAAAAGACGAAGATAAAACTAAAGTTGGTAAAGCTATCAAAAAAGGTGTTGACAAAGTTAAAGAAGTAGTAAAGAAAAAGAAAAGTGATAACTCTATAAGTGATTCTGAAAGAGCAGATAGAAGAAAAAAG
>Ga0209830_10001440_pt1 | contig 20996 bp, 8 predicted proteins | sample ArcticOcean_MG_C_12_FD_187439 | JGI IMG/M metagenome (GOLD analysis project Ga0209830, IMG submission 187439) | Marine microbial communities from western Arctic Ocean - ArcticOcean_MG_CB8_130 (SPAdes) (version 2) | ecosystem: Environmental > Aquatic > Marine > Oceanic | place: Arctic Ocean...
TATCTGAAAGATGTTTAGTAACTCAAGCTGCTAACAACTTTGTACTTTTCAAAGGAATCTAATGATTCAAAATTAATGTAATTCTTACCCTCGTTGAACTGACGGGGGTAATTATTACCTTTATATGACATTAGCCCCTTACTAAGTATATACTAAGGCTATTGTCACATTTTTAAACTATTTAATTTTATTATATTATGGCTAAACAAGCTGCAGCAAAAAAAGTTGAGGTTGCACCTCAAGAAGTGGTAACACAAGTTGCTACTCCAGTAAAACCTACAAAACCAACGTGGGAAATCAAAGATAGAGTCTATTATTTAAAAGGTAACAAAAACCCTTTAACATTAACAATACCAGGCAGGCATACAAGAAAGCATGCTTTACTATATTTTGATGAGTCAACTGGAAAACAAAAAGAAATAAGATATGCTACTAATCAAGATTCACCTTTAGTAGACGAACAAAAAGGAGAGGTTACTATGGGACATATTAGGTTTCAAAAAGGAACTTTAACTGTAAAAAAAGAACAACAAAATCTACAAAAACTATTATCTTTGTATCACCCTTTAAAAGGAAAACTATACGAAGAGTTTAGCGCTAAAGAAGAGGCTGTTGATCAATTAGAAGTATTAGATCTTCAAATAGATGCAATGAATGCAGCTAGAAACATAGACGTAGATCAAGCAGAGGCTATACTAAGAGTTGAAATAGGTTCTAAAGTAAATGAAATGAGTTCTAAAGAACTTAAAAGAGATTTACTATTGTTTGCTAGAAGCAATCCTTCATTATTTATTAGCTTAGCTAACGATGAAAATGTACAACTAAGGAATTTTGCTATTAGAGCAGCTGAAGTTGGAATTATAAAACTATCACCAGATCAACGAACATTCACATGGGGATCAAACGATAGAAAATTAATGAACGTTCCTTTTGACGAAAACCCTTACTCAGCGTTTGCGGCTTTCTTAAAAACAGACGAAGGAGTAGAAATCTATAAGTCTATAGATAAAAAACTATAAAAACAGGTAATACTAATATAGGGCTCGTTAACTCGGGCCTTTTATTATAACAAAAATAAAAAATGGCTATAAATATAAACACAGTATATCAAACGGTTTTGTTGATACTAAACAAAGAACAGCGTGGTTACATAACTCCTGATGAGTTTAACAAAACAGCCACTCAAGTTCAGTTAGATATATTTAACTCTTATTTTCAAACTGAAAATCAACAACTTAGAATACCTGATAATGATTCAGAGTATTCTGATAGAGTTAAAAACGTACGTGAAAAAATAGCTGTATTTCAAGAATCAGGCCCTTGCAATTATGTAGGACCTTATTTTACATTACCATCACAGACAAATCCATCTATATCAGACACATTCTCTACCGTCGCAACTGTTGTTACATACACGTTAGCTACAATAACATCTTCTGATGTTGCTTCAAGTTTAATAAAAGTTTTTTTTAACGGAGTTGAGCAATCAGACTCACAGTGGTCTATATCGAATGAAACTATCACACTTGCGGTTGTTCCTTCAGGAGCTTTCACAGTAACAGTCTCTGCTTACTCTTCAGACTTCTACAAGCTAGGCACCGTAATATATAAAGACGAAAAAGAAGTTCAAGGTGTTCAACCTAGTGAATTACTAGAGTTGAATCTATCACCTATAACAAAACCAAGCGACTACTTTCCAGTATATAAATACAGAGACTTTCAAATAAGTGTTTTTCCTACTACAATAAAGTCAGATATTAGCTGTACTTATTTAAAGAAACCAACAAATCCTGTGTGGAATTTTACTGCTTCACAGTCTACAAATTATCAATACATATATAACTCTGCTACATCTGTAAACTTTGAACTACATCCAACAGAACAAACTAGCTTAGTTCAAAAAATACTACTATATTCAGGCGTTATCATAAATGACCCTACAATAATACAAGTAGCTTCTCAGCAAGTGCAACAAGACAACGTAAACGAAAAATCTTAAATAAATGAGCTTAGTAACTGAAACAAACCAACAATATTATCAAGGTGCTCAGCAGTTTATAGCTGACGGTACTTCAGGTTCTTTTATCACAACTTTTAACACTAGTTTAGTATTAGGTTCTTGGGATCCAACAGACGTTGACTATGCTTTAAATAACTTTAAGCTATTCACTTCGCCTACAGGTTTACCTGGAAGCTTCGTGGAATACACAACTATATACACGGTCGTTAATAGCACTGTGAATATTAGTCCAGCTCCAGCCATTGGAACTTATTTCGTAGTTCAGTTAAAATCACTAGACGGTGGTAATTATGGAAATGGAGACGCTTTTGGTACGACTGTTGAAAATAATTATGGAGGTTATGAATACTTATCATTAAAAGACGTGGTAAATAACTTTTTAGTTGGATATGTTGGTAATCACAAGCTAATACAAGACTCTAAAAGAACCGATGTCATATTTCACGCTAAGCGAGGACTTCAAGAATTTAGCTATGATACATTAAGAAGTATTAAGTCTCAAGAGCTTACAATACCACCTAGCTTAAGTGTAGTTTTACCTCAAGACTATGTTAATTATGTGAGGGTTTCTTTTATAGACCAACTTGGTGTAAAAAGAATTATATACCCTGCAAACAACTTAACCATAAACCCCTACGAAAATCCTATTCAAGATGCTCAAGGTGTTCCTACTCAAGATAACTTTGGTGAAAACCTAGAAGGTACATCGATAACTGAAGAGCGTTGGGCTAAAGCAAATGACAATTTACTAAACGGTCAACTTCTCAACAACATAGACGAAGCTATTGATTTTCAAAATGCTTACGGATTTGAAGGTAGCTGGAACTGGGGTAGACAATACGGTCTTGAGCCGCAGCTTGCTCAAACAAATGGTTGGTTTACACTAAACGATAGAGAGGGTAAAATGTCTTTTTCTAGTAATCTAGCAAATAGACTAATAGTACTAGAATACATATCTGATGGTTTAGCTTACGAAATGGATTCTAAGGTGCCTAAGATGGCAGAGGACGCGCTTTATGCTTACATACTATACTCTATTATATCTACTAGAATTAATCAACCTGAATACGTTGTTCAAAGATTGAAGAAAGATAGTAGAGCTAAGTTAAGAAACGCGAAAATAAGATTATCTAACATTAAACTTGATGAAATAGTTCAAGTGATGAGAGGTAAATCTAAATGGATTAAACACTAAAATTAAATGGCTAAACTTCAAAACACTTTTCTAAAGTCTAAAATGAACAAAGACTTAGACGATAGGCTTATTCCAACTGGCGAATATAGAGATGCGTTAAATATAACTGTAGGTAAATCTGAATCTTCTAGCGTTGGTACAGCTCAAAATGTTCTAGGCAATACTGCTGTTGTTACTTTTAATGTTCCAGCCACAGCTAAGTGTATCGGTAAAATAGAAGATGATTCTAAAAACATAGCAATATTTTTTATAACAGATTACGAAGACAGCAGTGAAACACAAATAAACGACGCGGCTAGTACTAATTATTGTTCTATTATACTTGTTGATTTCAATGATTCTGAGAATATAACCTCTAGTGTTTTAGTTGAAGGTTATTGGTTAAATCTTGCAACAAACAATCAATACACTATAACAGGTGTTAATCTAATAGAAAACTTATTATTCTGGACTGATAACAGAAATCAACCAAGAAAGATAAACATTGATACAGCTCTTACTACACCAGGATATTATACAACAGAGCATCAAATATCAGTTGCTAAATACGCTCCTGTAGAGGCTATTCAATTGTTTAAAAAGATAGATACAAAAATAAACCAATCTAGTGCACCCTTGGTTTTTACTTTTACAGTCGACAGCGTTATAGGTATAACAGTTGGTATGTTTATGATAAGCTCTACTGTTGAAGGAGATGAATATGTTCAAGTGACAGCTGTAGATGCAGTCACAAACCAGGTCACGGTTTCCACTGGGAACTCTACTTTTTCAGGTATAGAAATTATAAACAATCAAGACGTTAGTTTTTTGACATCTACAATGACCGATGCATCAAGCGATACTTCTTGGTCTGGTGATCCAGATTACCTAGAAAGCAGATACGTAAGATTTAGTTATAGAATACGCTATGACGATAACGAATATTCTACATTTGCTCCATTTACTCAAATATGTTTTATACCTAAGCAAAAAGGCTATTTTATAAACGGCAACGAAGAAAGCGCACTTAGAAGTACAATTGTTGATTGGTTTGAAAACAACGTTAACAATATAGAGCTTTTAATACCTCTACCAACCACTGGGTCTAGACTTCTAAGTGACTATAATGTATCTGAGATAGATATTTTATACAAAGAAAGTGAAGGGCTAACTGTTAGTGTTTTAAAAACTATTTCAGCAAACGAGATAGCATCTTCAGTTTACGCTAATACAAATATATTTACATACACTTATAAATCATCAAAACCTTACAAAACGCTTCCAGAAGCACAAACAGTAAGAGTTTATGACAAAGTTCCAGTTAGAGCAAGAGCTCAAGAAGTTTCTGGAAACAGAGTTATATATGGTAATTACAGAGACGCTTGGACAAGCCCTGATCCCATAAACTACAACGTTAGTGTTCAAAATAAAACAGATGAGTTTACAAACTTTATAGAATATCCAAATCACACTTTAAAACAAAACAGAAATTACCAGGTAGGTTTTATATTAGCGGACAAATACAACAGACAATCCTCTGTAGTTCTTTCTTCAAATGATGACGGTGTAACAACAGCTGGTCAACTTTTTGGCGGGTCTACAATATATTCACCTTACGAAGACGATCAATTAGACGTGAAAAAGTGGTTTGGTAACGCGTTAAGAGTTTTAGTTAACACACCTATATCAGTTTCAGACAATACACAAGCAGGAACTCCTGGTCTTTATGCAAACCCAATCAGCACAAGTGAAGGGTTTGCTATAACAAACACCGCCACTATAAGCGGCAGCGTTTACACTTTCAGTTTAGATCCGTTGTTTCCTACGCAAAATCAAGTGCCAGAAGTAGATAGTTACATGAGAGGTCAGTTTACAGACTACGTCGAGGTTTTGACTAAAACAGGCACAGGCACAAGCATAGATCCTTATGTTATAACCACAAGCGGTCAAATTAACTCTTTGTACTTGTTTGACAACACTCAACCTGCTGCTGCGGCTAACACTAGATTTGCTTATAATATAAACGCGCGTGGATGGTATTCTTATAAAGTTGTAGTAAAACAACAGGAACAGCAGTATTACAATTCATATTTACCAGGCATGTTAAATGGTTATCCTAAAGGTCAAACGTCTGGTAGTAATGTTTTGAATATTCAAACTGAAATAGTACCAGCGCTAAGCTCTGTAACATCAGGTAGCATAATAAATTTTCAACCATCAGATCAGTCTCGAAATATAATTACAGGAATGACTGTTCAAAACCTTAATGCACCTTTTGGAACCGCGGATTCAGTACTTGTTACAGAGGTTGCAACAAGCTCAGGCATCATATCAGTCACATTAGACAGGCAGGTTTCAGTAACAGCAAATGATTTGATAAAATTTATATACCCTCAGTCAGTGACACAATATGGGGTTGACACCACTTCGTTTCCTGTCAACGAAATAAACAAGACAGCTCATGTAGTTCTCATAAATGACAACATAAACAAAATACCCAGAGATTTAACTGAAGTTGGTCCAGATCAAAAACAATTTAGAAGTAGCGTTGAGCTATACGGTAGGGTAGAAAACTTTGGACAAACTTTCCAAATGCTCTTTGGCACTAGTGTGGAAGAGCAGAATACTCAGAAAACTGACGAAATAGTATACGATCCAACAACATCAGATGGCATTTTAATTCTTGCCGCTATAACTGCCGGTGACTCTATAACGGCTTTAGACGGAGGAACCGCGCTTAAAGACCTGTACCCAGACAACTGGTTAAAAGACACTGTTGTTGTAAGTAATGAGCTTAATGCCATAGGCACTAATGCTACTATAAAATTTACGCCTCCACAATTAATATATGGAAACCCAAATCCAACAACTGCATTTGAGTTTGTTAAAGAGGAAAACAAACAGTATTATCCATCTAGAAAAGCTGATACAGTAAACACTATATCTACAGCTACAGATTTGAATTTTCTAGCAAATGGAGTAAAAAACATCAGAGGTTCCGCTGCTTTAAACTTGTACCAACTAGAGTCAAATCCTTTGGTTGCTCGTATATCAACAGTTAATGCAATTGGTGAAACTACGGGGCAAATGATACCCTTCTTAAGTGTATACGAAACAAAACCTATAAAATCTCAATTAGAAATATTCTGGGAAACTGCTTCCACTGGTTTGATATCAGATTTAAACGACGATGTTTTAACTGGGTTCGACGGACCTGTTGGATTTACTTCAATTGGTTATAGACATTTTGAAGATCAAGACCCTAGTCAAACAGGGACAGGCACTGGAAACCCAGATAGCGCTTATGTTACAAACGCTTTTACAGCAGTTAACAATCAAGGAAGTCCTTTGGTTGGAACTACTACCCTTGCATTAACTAGTGTTGTTGATGGCGCTACAAACGCGCGTCTTAGTGATTTTGAATTAGAAGCAACAGGTCCATCAAACCCTGGTGAGTATAGACTTAAAATTGTTGAAAATCCTAGTATTCCTTTTGTTTTTAATAGAAATGCAGAAACTTTGCAGAGCTACACATTTAATATAGAAGTTTCATTTGACTCTCAAGGTCAAACGCTTACAGAAACACTTCTAATAACTGGTAGGTTAGGAAATATACAACCTATTATTGTAGATGGTTGTGACAGCTACAGCGTTACAATAGACCAGCAAGCTAGCGCAGTTGCAACTATTAACGCTAAAAACGGTGCTTTTCAATCATCTGGAGCTAATGTTCAGTCTGATATATTTTACGAAATATTAACTGGTGGTCAGTACTTCAATATAGATCAATCCGGCAACATAACCGTAGACCTTCCAACTGGAACTCCCGTACTACCAATAGGTGTTTACACTTTAAACGTGCGAGTAACTGATGCATATAACGTAGATGCATTAACAACCGGTTTATCAAATGAGTTTAACAGTATATCAACAGACTGCGTTAGCGAATCTGTAGTTATAACTGTAGGTCAAGAAAAAACTCCTGGAGGTTTTCATATAGATCAAGCTGATATTTTTAGAGGAGATGTTTACAATTATAGAGGTTTCCCCAACACGACTGATCCAACTCAGGGGTTTTACCAATACACATTTGATCCTACGATTACTGGGTTTGGTAAGGGTGGTTTTGGTTTGTGCGTTCCAGCTGGCGGAAATGATGGCGTTGTAAGAATGTGTACAACAAATACGGTTTCTAATAGAATAGCCAGACCAACAACATTAGGTGGCTCGATAAGTTCAGGTGCTTCTGGTAACGTTAAGTTTGCAGTACTTTATATGGGTCCTAGAGGAATAAATATAAACACCGACCCACTTAGCAACAATATGGGTAATAATGAATCCAGCTCAATTTCCCCTGCTGCGGTATTACCAGAACCACCTTCAAATGATTACGTTGTTCCTTTAGATAAAGACGGCAACTCATGGAGTACTAGTGGGCCTTTTGCAGATGGAATTAATTTAGAAGTACAAAACGGTTCTCTATCACCAGAAGGCTTAATAAGTGGACAGGTGTTAATAACAAATAAAGTTATAGCAAACGGCGATTGGTCTAGTAGCAGTATTAGCTTCAACAGAAACACCATGAGCGCTGGTCAAGTGGAATTAGATTATAAGATATATCGTAGAGGTTTAGTTACTGATTTACAAACAGGAGAAACTGATTACGCAAGTAATAGCGCCTCTTGGGTTCAGGTTTCTGATGTTAATAAATCAGTGCCAACAAGTGGCTGGGGTAATGCTTGTACAGGTTCTACAGCTAGTGGAAATAATCTTTTTGCAAAAGTGCAATTTTCTGATCAAAAAAAAGCTACTGCTCAGCAAGCTAGAGTGGCAAGTAGAGAAGATAGCTTTGTTTTAGATGGAACTGCAAATCCTGGTGAATACTGTGTTATTTATAGATTTACAAATACTCCTTTTCAAGCCCCTGGGACTATTAATTCTCCTGGTGGAGTGTGGTACCCAACTGGTGAGTCAAGTGGAGGTACTATGGCGGTGGGTGTTCAAGATTTAAACTTTAAGTATGACACTGTAGCAACTGGAGAGCTTAGGTTTGCTCCAACAACTAACCCAGCTCAATTCAGCGTAAACCCTACTTACAGTAGTCTAGTGCCAGGAGCGTTTCCCGTGGGTTATAGTTCTCAGTTTACTACAACTGCTCCATTTGATCAAACTCAACAAGACAATGCTAAAGTTCCTTTTCAAAACTACGTACTAGCTCAGGCAGCTTCGGCTGGAGATGATGAGTTAGTTTTTACAGCTGCAAGCATAACTATTAACGGTATTTCTCCGTATTTAAATCTTGATCAAATTGTCACAGGTATTCAAGTAGACACTTTTACAACAGTTATAAACGTAGGTGGAGATGTTAATAGAGTAAGATTAAGCAAACAAATAACATCCTCTATTTCAAGCGGCACAACAATAAGTATAGGCAGAACAGCTGATTTATTAAACCCATTTACACAAAACGCTAATACAACTCTTTACAGTACTGTAGGTAGAGTAAACACTGTTAGTCAATTTTTCTATGATCCAGCTTGCACGAATGTTTTTAGTATAATCAACAACGACAACTCTGAGTCTTTATTTAAACTGTATAACCAAAAAAATCCTGCCCCAAATTATTTAAACTACTCAACAGCGTTTGATGGCGGTATTGAAGCGCCACCTACAAGTTGGGATAATTTAATGCCATTGCCTTCAGGAACGCCAATTGGCAGCGTTAGGCTTGATGCAGACGGTAGCGTGGTTAATCTTGGACCGTACTCGTCTAGTAGAGATGGAGACAGAGGGTTAAGCCCAATAGCTCAAGAACTAAACGCTTAAATTAATAAAAAAACAAGTAATAATAAAATATGGCAGCAACACTCGAGCTAAAATACTTTAACTCTTTTTGGATAAAGAAGCTAGATAAAATAGTAGATGTCATTGACAGCATAGCTGATTTTGATTCTATAAATGGACTTGATATAACGGTATCGGCTGAAACTGGAACCCCAGCTGTTGGTCAGTTGGTTAAAACCGCATTTAATATTTCAAACCCAATACAGAATGAAGTTTATGTAACAGCAGTCAGTGGTAGTGTAATAACAGTCAGCGCTGTGCCTCAGACTGTAACGCCGTTAGCGCCTGGTGATAAGCTGAGATTTGGTCCTTTACAGGACTTTACGTTTATACCTGGAGCTTACGCATCAACGCCGGCTAGTGATTGGTATATAGAAGAATCTAGAATTAGAGGAGGTTACAACAATACAGATGTTGACTTAGGCGTTAAGGCTTACATAGTAGAAGATGACATAACTCAGAACCATAGATTTAATTCCATGATATACTCTGGTATATTTAACTCTAGAACTGGAGTAAATAATACAAACCAGTTTTCTGTAGGCGAAGAGATAACTAGGAGCTTAGACCCCGTAAATGGATCTATACAAAAGCTTTATTCAGAAGATACTAATTTAATTATTTTCCAAGAATCAAAAGTTAGTAACGCTTTAATAGATAAAGACGCTATATACTCTGCTGAGGGTCAACCTTTGACTACTAGCGGTAACTTGGTTATAGGACAAATTAGAGCATACTCTGGAAAATATGGAATAAGTAATAATCCAGAAAGTTTTGCAATTCACGGCTTTAGAAAGTATTTTACAGATAGAGTTCAAAACACAGTACTTAGATTATCTAAAGATGGTTTAGAAGAAATCTCTAGATATGGTATGATAGATTATTTTAGAGATAACTTAGCTAGAGTTGGTGACAACGGTAAGATAATTGGTGGATGGGATCAGCACAACAAACAGTACACTCTTTCTTTACGACCAGTTAATTCGTATAATACACTAGTGTTTGATGACAATATTAACGGATGGGTTAGTAGGTATTCTTTTGAGCCAGATCAATCTTTCAGTGTTAGAAATAACTTTTACACTTATAAAGATAGAAAAGTTTGGCAGCATTACAAAGGAACCCAAAGAGCTAACTTTCATTTAGCACGCAATATTTCTAGTATAACAACTGTATTAAATCAAAACCCATCTGTAACTAAAAGCTTTAAGACAATAAGTTATGAAGGAGATTCAGGTTGGGGATTAGGAATAGCTAAAACAAATACCGACACATCTCTTTCTGTAGAGCAAGCAGTTCCTTTTTATGGCTCACTAGCCGATATGGAAGCTGGGTTATTTGTAAACAACTTTAAGCTAAAAGAAGATACTTACGCAGCAAACTTGTTTAATGTAACACCGCCTAATAACGCGGAAATACTTTCGGGTCAAGATCTAAGTGGTATTAAAGGTTATTTCTTAACATGTGTTATGCGTATAGGTCCTGAAGATCAATTTGAAGAACGTAAACTATTTATGGTAAGTTCTTCAGCAACAACAACAAATGGATATTAACGTATTTTAAAAAATAGTACAAAATAAATCAAATAATATAACATGAGCGAATTAGCTATAAAAAACTTTAGAGATAAAGTCGTGGTGTTAGAAGAAGAGTTACTAGCTCATACTGACATTGGAGTTGTTAAAGGTAATTCTGATTTTTTTCCATTAACACATTCTTTTTCTGATGGAGTTTACATTAGAGAGATGAAAATGGGAAAAGGTGGAATGGTTATAGGCAAAATACACAATAAATCTCACACATGGTTTTTAATGCATGGTCACTTAATTATAGCCACAGAGAATGGTTCTTGTGAATATAAAGCACCAATATACGTTAATTCTAAAGCTGGATCTAAAAGAGTCATAAAAGCTCTTGAAGATTCTGTTTTTGTAAACGTACATCCAAATCCAAACAATATAAAAAATATTGAAAAATTAGAAAAATTGCTTACTTGTGAAAGCTATAAAGAATATAATAATATGAACAATAAAAACATAATAATATGAGTATGGTAGTTGTCGGTGTAATCGGCGGAGCAGCTTCTATAGCTGGTGGCATTTTTGGTTCAAGCGCGGCTAAAAAAAGAGAAGAGGCAGCTCGTAAAGAAAGAAAAAGATTGCAAAATAAATTAAATACTTTAGAAGCTAATAGGCAAGAAATAATAAATCCTTACGAAGGCATTACAAATCTGTCTGAATTAGCTACAAACTTATCTTCTCAAATGTCAAACCCTTTTGCAAATTTATCAGTAGCAACAGGTGCAGCTGAGATGAAAATTGAAGAAGCTGATTTAGCTTTAGCAAATACATTAGACACTATTAGAGCCACAGGTGGTGGAGCTGGAGGAGCTACAGCGTTAGCTCAGGCTGCTTTAAAATCTAAAAAAGGTGTTGCAGCTAGCATTGAAATGCAAGAAAAACAAAACGAAGACAAGCGAGCAGCTGGAGAACAGCAGTTGCAAGACAAGCGATTAGCTGAAGAAAAAAGAATGCAAGGAATAGCTATGTCTGAGGGTCAAAGAATGCAACAAGCTGATGTGGCTGGTAAGCAGTTTGTTTTTGGTCAAACAGAGAATAGACAAATGCAAGAGTTAGACAGAACTGCAGCTATGCTTGGAGCGTCTAGACAAGCAGAGGCACAAGCGGGTATGGATAAAACAAGCGCCATAACTGGAATGCTTGGATCAATTTCTGGTATTGCTGGCGCAATGGCTGGAGGAGCGTAGTCGGTAACAATAAAAATTAAAAATGGAAAACAAAAACTTATTTCAAAACCTTTATTTAAAGCAATTTAATGAAAGCAACGCTATCGCTTATAGCCAAGGTTTTGTTTCTAGCTCAAGTAACTATAATTTTCAATTACTAGATAATGCTTATAGAAATGCAGGTAAAACATATGCTAAGCTAAAAATAGCTATAGAAACAAACAACTGTATGTCTGAAGACTGTGCTTTAGAATTGACAGGAATAAAAAACTTAGAAGAATCTCCACAAGCTTCTTTAGATTTTTTATCATTACTAATATCACAGCTTAGTGTTACGGAAGAATCTAATTTTGATCCAAACAATAATTATAAATACACAGTAGCTAATGGCTTAATGAAGGCTAGACCTGGTTTCTCTAAAACAGATGGATATCAGGCTTATCTAGATTTATTACCTGATGGCTCTCAACAAATTTCTTTTATGGGTCCTGCTTTTACAAAGACTATGCCAGATCCTTATGATCCTCGTTTTAGCATTCAAGTAGAAGATCCCTTAGTTGTCAATAACTCATCTTTAAGAGCTTTAATAGGATCAGACACTTCGTTAGTCGTATCAACACCGGACATAAACAAAGACATGTTAAGGTTGTTAACAGAAATCGGTTTATTTGCTCAGGATATGATAGGTGAGAACGGAGAGTTAAGAGCAAACGCTAAAATCACCGAAGAATATGTAATGATGAATACAGACGGTTCGTTTGATTATGAAATTATAGATTTAGGTAATGGCAAGGGTAGAAACGTACTTAAGTATGACCTAGAAAAAATAGAAAAGAAAGTAACTCCTTTTATAAACGCTGAGGTTGCTGGTTTAATGAGCTCTGAGCAAGACGTAATCGCAGCTTGGAACGTTTATATATCTAAAGACACAAGTGTTGAAGAGGACGATCAGATGGCTCAGAACGCTAATGCTGGCGATGCTAGCTGGATTTATGAACTAGACTTACCACTACAGCAAGACAAAAAAGTTTTATTTGAAATAAAATACAAAGAATACTTTATGAAAAATTATCTAAAACAATTTACAACTAACCAATTACCAACGGTTAAGGAAGATGCAGCAGTGTTTGATTTAGCGGAAGCTAAAAAAGCAAAGGCTCAGAAATTTTTAGATGATAACGACTTAAATTAAATTAAATGAACGAATTACAAGAATACACAGCATCTATTCCAGATTCAAACCCTAATAAAGCCGAGCTTATTAGACAATGGAAAATAAAAAACAAATGGGGTCAGCAAGAAGTTAAAGAAGTAATTGAAACTCCTGTTAAAGAAGTAAAGACAAACGGTGCTGCGGAAACAGATGCGGCTGTAGTACCGACACCGGAAGCATCCGAGAGTTCAGATTCTGGAAATGGAACATCATATTCGATGTTCAACGAAGAAGCAATAGCTAGTCAAAACCTTGACATAATAAATCAAAGAGCTTTAAACTATAAAGAACAGCAAGACTTTGACAATAATGTTGATGGTGTTAAAACTAAAGCTATATTAAAACAATTACCTTTAAACTCAACACAAAGAACGGATTATTACATAGATAAAAACCTTGCTACAGACGATACTATAGATAAAGATTACTATAATAGAGCTACAGGTGTTGTAGCGCCTAATAGTTTTTTAATAGATCAGGGTGAAGTTGAAGAAAAGTTTAGTATTTCAGCTCCTAAAACAGAAGTACCTTTAGAGTCTCAAGAGTTAAAAGGTTCAGATCAAATATTTGCCTTTAACAATCAAGATGATCCTTTAGGTTTAGACAAACCTAAGAAACAAGTTCCAGACAATTTTTTTGAAGATTTAACTAAAGAGTTTGAGTCTGAAAAAGAGCGTGGAATTGGCACAACAGAAGGTTTTATAGATGGTTTTATATTAGAAAACGACTTAGATTTAAAATATGAAAACTTATATTTTAATCAAGAAAAATCAACTAATTTTGTAGATAATTTTTACGGCGGCTCGAAAGCTTTAAAAGAAATAGGGGTAAATCCTATTGATTTTGAAGGCTTTTTAATTAGAAATGGTTATGCAGATGATTATTTTAATAATTTAAAAGAAGGAGAATACGAAAATACTTCTATATACGGAGACGATAACAAGCTGGCTGAAGAAAGACATTTAAGAAAATACTTAAATTTATATATAAACAGTCAAGACTCTAAAGCAAATAAGCTTAGTAAATTAGAAAAAATAAAAAAAGATCCTAAATTTAAAACCTCTACTTTTGGAAACAGTAGAACTAATGTTCTTAACGCTCTTGATAAGGTTGAAGACTCAGATGTTTACATAACAACTATAGATCAGCAAAAACAAAAAGATTATTTAAAATCTCAATTTGCAAGATCTACTAAAAAAGATAAAGAATATTTACAAGCTAAAGTAGATTACGCTAAAGAATTAGATCAAAGAGGTGATTGGTACGCAGCTGCTGCAAACGCAGGAACTTTTTTAGCCGAGGGTGGTGAAGGTTTTTTAACAGGTATGAGAGATCTTTCTAATTTTGGACTAGAAATAGCTGGTTTTGATTTAGCTGTAGACAAAGATAGAAACTACCAAGCAGAAGAGCAACTAGCCAAAGATTCTTCTTATTACACCACAATAACTGACGCTAAGACAATAACCAAAAATGGAGTTGAGTATGCTAAAGATTCTAAAGGCAATATATACAACGTATCGGCCGGGTATAACACTAGTGGTATACTAGATGATTTTGAGTTAAAAGCTTTAGACGAAGAGATAGAAAAAAATGGAGTTAAAAAAACTCATAATTCTTTAAGAGGGTATTTAACCGTTGGCGGTAATGTAACAGGTAATGTTGTAAGTCAAGTTATTGGACAAAAAGGATTTGGAGCTGTAACAAAAGCTGCTAAACTAAGAACACTAGCTTCAGTTAACGGTTTTAAGAGCGTAAAAGACTACAATAATATGGTTAAACTTTCCACAGCTATAGGTGGAAAAGCTAAACCAGTATTTAGAGTACCTGTTAAAAAATCAACAGCAGATGCTATGCTTTTTCAAGGATCGTACGGAGGAGCTACAGGTTATAACAATACTTTAGCTCAAGCAAAAGCCGCTGGGTTTAATGACGCTGACGCTGAAGCTTTAGCTTATGATGCTGGTCAATACATGGCTGTTTGGTATGCTGCAACTGGACCTATAAGTGATAGAACAACTTGGTTAGACAATGTTGGAGGCAAGTTAGGTATTCAAAAAATAATTGCTAAGTCTTTAACTGAAGCTAAAAAAACAGGAACAAAAAACTTTAGTCAAACTTTAAAAAATCAATTAACCAATTTGAGCTACAAGTTAAAGTCTAGTGGTTATAATTTTGCTAAAGAAGGTGGTAAAGAAACATTACAAGAAAATGCTCAGCAAGCTGGAGAATTTTTGTGGATAAATCCAACGCTTAACACTACGGCTAAAGCTGATTTTTTACAAGATACATATAGCAATGATGAAATAATATCTACATCGGTTTTATCTTTTGCTACAGGTGGCTTGTTGTCTCAAATGAAAGTTCCTAATTTTAAACCAAATGCAAACGCTCAAATATCTAACTACACATATTTAGCTAAAAACGCAGGTAAAACTAAAATTGAACTCGACAGATTAGTTGAGAGTGGGTTTGCAACTCAGGCAGAAGCAGACCAGTTAATGGAAAATGCCAAGGCTATATTAAATCAAACACCTAAAATGCCTAAATGGCTAAGTGGTGACTATGTGTTAAATGTTGCTCAGTTAATGCAGCAAAAGCAAGATTTAGAGAATCAAAAAAAATCTACGGCTAAGGTTTTTCACGGGCCTTTAGATGATGATATAGAAAACTTAGATCTAGAAATAGACGCGTTTGTAAGGCAGTCAGCTGACGAAAAAAGAACCCAATTACAAAAAGGGGTTAATGTTTTCGTTGACGCAGTAGCTAAAGCTAGCAACAAGGAAGTTGATATGCAGAATTTTGAAACTACAGCAGAAGCAAATGCTTATAGACAAGAGCTAGAAGACAAAGGGGGTACTGTTTACCAATCTGAAAACTATGGTGATTTTGTTTTAGACGATAAAACAGGAGACATAACAGTTATAATAGACGACCAAGTTAACACAGAAGATAATGTAGTTACTACTGAAGTACATGAAGGTGGTCATATTCTTGTTTCAGCAACTGTAAAAAAAGATCCCAAAGCAGCGGCTAAGCTTGGTAATAGTCTTTTAGAAGAATTAGCAAGTAACTCTAATATAGAAATAAAAAACGATAGAGTAGCTCAAAAAATAGCTCAATATGTGGCTGATGGTGTAAGCACTGCTGACGTCATGGAAGAAGTGTTAATGTTTACAAGTCAAGCATTGATTGATGGAGATATAGTATTTAATGAAACTGCTAAAACAAAAATAGGAGACGTAATTAGAAGAACTCTTCAAAACGTTTTTGGAATTAAGGTTAAGTTTAAAAGCGGTGAATCTGTTGTTAATTTTTTAAGAGATTACAATAAAACAATTGAATCTGGAAAAACTTCTAAAGGATTAGTTAGAACAGCTGTCGAAGGAGCTAAGGTTACTATAAAAGACTCTGATGTTGATGCTGCTAAAAAACTAGGTAGAACAGAGGTTGTTATAAACGAAGAAACAGGTGTTGCAGAAGATGTTGAAGTAAAACCTATAGTTGAAAAAGAATCATCTAAAGCTAGCCAAAGAGAAGTAGAGACGCAGGAGCAAGCTGAAGAAACTCCTGAAAAAGCTTTAAGAAATAAAAAGCTAATGAAAGACATTATAGAAGGTGATGTTAGCGCTGCTAACGCTTTAGTTCAAGAAAATGCTGGTTTGATTCTTGGACCAAAATTTTTAGGCTTTGATTCAAATATAACTAAAGAAAGTGGCGTAACATCTGATGATGTTTTGCAGGCTGTAACAGATATGATGACACCTGGTATGGTTGATTTAGTTTTTCCTGGTAGAAAAACATCTTTAGCAGAAGAATACAGCAATGAAAAAGGTGAAGTTAGTACTTTTTTAGGAAGACTAGCTAAAAGAAAAAAAGATATATACACAGCGGCAGGACTTGATCCAAACAAGTTTAATTTAGTTGATATTGATTTTTCAACAACACAAATAATAGATGAAGGATTAGATACTAAAAAACCAGAATCTGGAAAAGAAACCCCTACTAAACAAACCGATGCTACTAGCTTTGGTCCTGCTAAAAATAAAAAGCAAGATCTAGAGAGTATAATACAAGTAAAAGACGCTGACAGACCTAACTTTAAAAGCTTAAACAATAAGTATTTTAATGATGTTGCTAAAAGTTTGTTTGGTATAGACGGTAAGAAAGTTCGCGGCAACGCTAGTTTAAAGTACGGTGGAACTAAAAATGATCCAACTTCTTCTGAGGCAAATGCTTTGCAAAACGTGTTTAAAAACTCAGATAATGTTAGAAGTTTTATAAAAACTATGCCTAAGTATAACGTTGCTACTAAAGAAACGATAATAAACAAACAAGGTGAGTCTATAGATGTTTCAAGAGATACTTATGGTAGAGCTCTTGGAATTAACCCTAAAGTATTAGAAGTATTTTACGACGAAGTAACAGGAGCTATACCTGACATATCTAGCGCTAAAGGTAGGAGTTTAGGTAAAACAACTCAACCTCCAGTTTATAAAATAAAACCTGAATTTGACGCTGAGCTAGGGCTTATAGGTAAACAAGCTATAACTAAACTACAGAGTCTAATTGGTGTGACGCCTGCTGGAGAGCTTAGTATACCAGTCAAAGGACCAGCTAGAACTGAGTTTGGAAGCGCTCTAACGGGTTTATCTAAAATGTACGTTGACAATGTCATAAATACTATTGGAAGATCTAAATTAGACTCTAAACAAGCTAAAGCTGATGCAGGTGCTGGAAAGCCAAAGTCAATGGCTAGTAAGAGGTTTTCAGAAAAACAAGCAACCGAAGCGTTAGTTTTTAGAGGTAAGAATCAAGAACTTACTATGGAAAAAATCCAAGATCTTATATCTGGTAAAAATTGGTCTGAACTTACAAGGAACGAACAAGTGGATCAAGTTCTTGAAGCTATAAAAGTTTTAAACAAAGAACTAGGTTTTAATATAGCAACCTCTGTAAACTTAATTGAAAGAGGAGATCCAAACAAGGCTGGAAGCAAAAAACAGTTATACGTAACAAATTTAGCTGCAACTTTAAATAATAAAAACATATCAGCTCAACGTAAAGCGGAAATTAAAAAACAAGTTGAAAACGGAGAATTAATAGATCTCAGTGCTATAAAAGACGAGAGCAAACAGTCTTTAACAAATAGTGACGCAGCAAGAACACAAACAACGCCACCTGGAAAAAACAAAACTAAAGAGCAAAGTATTAAATCTAGAGTTGATAGTAATTTATCAAATATAAAAAATATTACTAAAGCTAAAGAAGACGTTTTTTTAAATCTTTTGAAAGTTATTAATAAAAATCCTAGTCTTTTAGGTGCTATTAATTCTTTACTATACAAAGTAAACAATAACGCTGGTGCTTTTAGAAATATGGGTACGTTAATAGGTATGATACAGCAAAAAGGTTATGATCAAAACATTACTGTCGGAGAGCATGTTCTTCAATATAATGAAATGGTTAACCTAATAGAGGTTGCTGGAATAACTATGGATCCTGCGTTGTTTGAAGATATGTCTAAATGGTTAGCAGAGTCTTATGTTCAAGTGCAAAGTACTAATAATACAAAAAAATATGGTAAAAAAATAGGCAGCAGATCTGGATCTGGAATTGCTATACAAGAAAATAATTATCCTATTGGATCTAAAAATTTATTTACTAATAAAAATGATTTGCCAGCGTGGAACGCTAAAGTTAGTATGTTACCTGACTTGCAGCAGCAAATAGCAGAAGCTAGAAATGGGCAAAGAGCTTGGAAAGATGTTGGTAGTCCTTTGTCTAAATATTTTAGCTCGTATGGATATTATAACGCAAATACTTTTAAAATAGGTGATGCTAATGGTAACTTAGTGCCAATAGCTAATATTTGGGGCGCTAAGGTTCCTACAAAATATCAAGGCACAGATTCAAATGGAAATGCTAATTTTCCTGATGTAGTAAAAAAACAAGCTGAAATATTAAGTCAAACTCTTCTTAAGCAAATAACAGTTGCTGAAGGTCAAAAACAAGTAGATGCTTTTATTTCAACTCTTGCTAAAGGCAAAGCAATGGCTTCAAAGCTTGATAGCGGTTTAATTCCTGATGCTATAAAATATGACAGGCCTATAACTGTACAAACAGCTATAAACGCTTTAGAAAAAACTGATAAAGCTTTAGCAAACGGTAGAAAACTAGACCAACCTGTTAAGAAAATTAGAGTGTTTGACTTTGATGATACACTAGCAAAATCAAAAAGCATGGTTATTGTTAATATGCCTGATGGTTCTACTACTCAAATAAACGCTACGCAGTTTGCTCAGCAAGCTTCAGATCTTGAATCTCAAGGTGCTGAGTTTGACTTCTCTGAATTTAGCAAAGTAGTTGAAGGTAAAAAAGGACCTTTGTTTGAAGTAGCTAAAAAAATAGCAGATGTTAGAGGAACTGAAGATGTATTTATTCTTACGGCAAGACCTCAAAACGCTGATGGACCTATCCAGGCTTTTATGAAAGCTAACGGCATTGATATACCTTTGAGAAATATAACCGGTTTAGGAGACGGCACTGCTGAAGCAAAGGCTGGTTGGATCATGGGTAAAGCAGCTGAAGGTTATAACGATTTTTATTTCGCAGATGATGCTGTTAAAAACGTCAAAGCAGTTAAAGACGTGCTTAGTCAAATCGATGTTAAGTCTAAAGTTCAATTAGCAAAAGCTAGTAAAAGACAAACCTTTGATACTATCGTAAACGATATGATCGAAGATTCATCTGGTATTGAAGCTTATAAAAATTACTCTGCGGCTAGAGCTAAAACAATTGGCGCTAACAAAGGTAGGTTTAATTTCTTTATTCCACCTTCTGCTGAAGATTTTACAGGGTTATTATATAAGATGCTAGGTAAAGGTAAAAAAGGTGATGCTCAAATGGCGTTTCTAAAAGCTAACTTATTAGATCCTTATGATAGAGCTGAGTCAGCCGTAACGCAAGCTAAGATATCTGCGGCAAATGATTTTAAAGCTTTAAAGACAGAGCTAAAAAGCTTACCTACGAGCTTAAGCGTACCAACAGGTATCGGAGGATTTACATATTCTCACGCTGTACGAACAGCTATATGGACAGCTCAAGGTATGGATATACCAGGACTTTCTAAGAAAGATGTTAAAGAATTAAATGACTTTGTGCAAAACGACCCTGAGCTTAAAGTGTTCGCTAATGAGTTGATTAAAATACAAAAAGGTAAACCCTACCCAAAACCAGGTAAAGACTGGCTAGGTGGTAATATAACTAGTGATATCATAAATGATATTAACAAAGTTAACCGTGCTGAATACCAGCAAGAATGGAGAGAGAACGTAGATATTATATTCTCTGAAGATAATATGAACAAAATGGAGGCTGCGTATGGAACTAGATGGCGTGAAGCTATGGAAGATTCTCTTCGTAGAATGAAGTCAGGTAGTAACAGACCACCAGGAGGCAATAGATCCACAGACGCCATACTAGATTGGTTAAACAACTCTGTTGGTGCTGTAATGTTCCTTAATACACGTTCCGCGTTATTACAAACCATCTCTGCGGTAAACTTCATAAACTGGGGTGATAATAATATAGTGAAAGCAGGTGCAGCTTTTGCAAATCAAAAACAATTCTGGTCTGATTTTATGACTCTTATGAACTCTGACTACTTAGTTGAACGTAGAAACGGTCTTAAGATTAACGTAAGTGAATCTGAAATTGCAGATGCTGTAAGAGATTCAGGCAACAAACCTAAGGCAGCTATAGCATTTTTACTTAGCAAAGGTTTTGTAATGACTAGATTTGCGGATAGTTTTGCTATTGCAACTGGTGGTTCTACTTTTTATAGAAACAGAGTGAAAGCTTTAGTAGCTAAAGGTATGGATCAGAAAGCAGCAGAGGCACAGGCGTTCTCTGATTTTAGACAGATAGCAGAGGAAAGTCAGCAGTCAAGTAATCCAAACAGAATTAGTGCACAGCAAGCGTCAGCTGCTGGTCGTGTCAT
>Ga0209830_10001446_pt1 | contig 20966 bp, 10 predicted proteins | sample ArcticOcean_MG_C_12_FD_187439 | JGI IMG/M metagenome (GOLD analysis project Ga0209830, IMG submission 187439) | Marine microbial communities from western Arctic Ocean - ArcticOcean_MG_CB8_130 (SPAdes) (version 2) | ecosystem: Environmental > Aquatic > Marine > Oceanic | place: Arctic Ocean...
AGAGAGAGAGAGAGTAAAGAGAATAATAATAGGAATGTAATGCACACACACACATACACACACACACACGACGACGACTCTGCATGCTGCCTGTGTGCATGCGTGGAAGAAAAATATAGAAAAAAGTAGAGAGAAAAAATGTATTAGACATGCTAGAGTGTCTCATGACCACATCATTCGCATGTATCGTTTTAAGCTCACGTGTTTGTCACAGCGCTCCTTTTCCCGCTCAAGCTAGGAGAAAACAATCGGGTTCGTACTGATTTCTACATCATCAATGACATCATCATCCCCTAGTACTCAACAACAACAACGACAGATTGAAAAACTAACGAAGAAGATATTGACGTTAGAAGTCATCAACGGAGCTTTAAGACAAGAAAATGATACCCTTCGAGAGGAAGAAATAATAATACCTAACAACGACAATACCACCATAGGCAACCTTGCGGGAGAGGATAACGACAGGATCAAGCATTGGAAGTTACGTGCGAATCAACTGCAATCTGAACTACAGCAAAACGAGCTCAAACTCGCTGAGGAAATGAACGAACGCGAACGCTTAGAGAGGGTCAGATTGAGGCAAGATGGTGAAATCGAGAATTTAAAAGTGTCGATGAGAACGCAAAGCGAAGAGCTACGGAGAAGCAGAATGTTCTCTGAACAATTGCGAGTGGAACAAAATAATGAACAAGTGAAACTGATGAAAAAGTTTGATGAGGAAAGAGATAATTTTGCGCGGGAGTTTGGCGAGAAAGGTAAAGATTTAGGCGAGCTAGAAAAAGTGACGAGATCCTTCAATGCAGAGAAGGAACGCAGGAAAGATTTAGAAACGAGAATTAGAGAATTAGAGGAGACGTTGAACTCAACGGCGAGCCGACACGGGAAAGAACAGGATGTGTTTCGTAGAGAGAGATTAGATGCAGAAAGCCGAGCGCGTGCGTTAGAGGACGAATTGACAACAGCGGAAGTGATGAGGGCAGAAGCAATTGCGCCCCTTATTAAGCAAATGGAATCGCAAAACGAAGAACGAATGAGGGAAATCGAGAAGAGAGACTTTGAGGAAAATCGATTGAAAGCAAAAGTAATAAAAGCTGAGACAGAGCTCAGAGACATGGAAGATGAAGTAAAAAAGTTGCATTTAACAGTCGAAGAGAAGGAGAAAAAAATTGAAATGCTGTTTAGTTCCTTGAAAATGAAAATGGAAGAACTTGATTCAATGGAAGCAAAACGACGAGAAGCTTTGGCGGTATTAAAAGAGACACAAACGAAAATGAACGAGATGCGAGACGTGGAGAAAGATTTGAGAAGTCAATGCACGTCGATGGAAAAGCAACTGCAAAGAGCAATCAAATCAGAATCCGAATCTATCGAGAAAGAAAAGCTCATCAAAATAAAATTGAAAGAAACTAAAGACGAACTCGAAGCAAGCGTAAAATTTGGAAAAGCGGATGACAACGAAAATGAGATACTATTATTGAAAGAAGATACTATCGACGATTCCTTCTTAGGATTCAGCAGTAGCGGCGACGAATTAAATCAAACCGCCACAGTCGTCATTCAAACGTTGAAAAGGAAGTTAAAAGAAACATCAAACAGGCTGCTTCGAGCAGAGGAGAAGAGAAAAGAAATGGTTCAAAATGAGCGCGACGCCAGATTCAAAATGTTAGACGTTGAACGAAAACTTTCACAGAATGAGAGAGAGCATGCTACTTTAGTTGAGTTACTTGGCGAGAAAATAGAGCGTATTCAGATATTAGAAAGTATTACACTTTGAAAACAAACCTTGTAATTATTAGTCTTTTCTCTTCTATGATTTTTTAAACATTTGCAACATTCTCTGAGTGACTGCGAAGCCACCCGCAACGTTAACAAATGCCAAAGAAATCGCAACAGCGTTTAAAACAATTGCTGCGTAGCCTCGTTTCACGGCAGGAAGAGTGCTCATATTGTCCTTGATGTCCTTCGTTGCGTAATCATCAAGCGCTAATAAACCGCCAATGACAACAATTCCTGAAATCGCGTTCGAGACGGACATTAACGGTGTGTGCAGAGAACTTGCGACGTTGCCAATTAATAAGAATCCGACCCACGCGGCCAAGATGAATAATAAAAGATACGTGTAAAAACTCGATGGGCAGAAAACCCCTACGACGACGAGAAAGCCAGTGACGAATAAAAGCGTGATTACTTCGGTCAAACTCACGATGCCATTAAAAATCATCGTCTTGGGCTTTTTAATAGAAAGATTTACTGCATCAGTTTTCTTCGTCGCATCCATGCGAGGCGGTGGAGGTCCAGTCCCTTTCGGCGGCGGCCACGTCAAACCATCTCCGATTCTGGCAACTGTAACAGCGCGGACGATTATATCATCAAAATCAATTTGAAAGTTCCCTTCTCCTGGCTTTTTCGGGTTTCCGCACAAGTGCAAAATAAGATGCATCATGTTAGTTGCATACATTTGCGAAGCAATTTGGGCAGCTCCAGAAACTAAATCGGTGTTGCCAATTATGGTAACTTTGTCGTCATAGACGTACGTTTCATTCGGCTTAGTGCACTCGCAGTTACCTCCAGTCAAAGCGGCTAAATCAACGATTACCGAGCCAGCTTTCAGGGCGTCAATGTGATATTTCTTCAATAACACGGGCGCTTTGCGTCCCGGAATCGCAGCAGTCGTGATGACAATATCACATTCTTTGCATTGTTCGTGAAACAACTGCATCTCTTTCTCTATGAACTCATCCGACATCGTCTTTGCGTATCCACCTTCACCAGTTCCATCTTCATCAAAGTGCATCTCAAGGAACTTTCCGCCCATTGATTCAACTTGATCGCGAGTTTCTAATCGTGTATCAAATGCACGAACGTCGGCACCTAAAGAGTGCGCCGCTCCAACGGCTTCGAGACCGGCAACTCCGGCTCCAATCACTAGAACCTTGGCGGGCGCATATTTCCCCGCTGCAGTAATTTGAGGCGCTACAAATGATTGGAACTTGTGAACTGCTTCTATGACGGCTCTGTATCCAGCAATTTTTCCAACGGAAGAAAGGACGTCCATCTTCTGGGCTGTAGTGATTCGCGGGACTGAATCGATCGAGATTAAGTTACATCCCGAAGTCCCAGCCTTGTTGATTAGATCTGCGGATTCTGGAAAATTAGGCGAAACCCAGCCGACTATCGTTTTCCCCTTCATCGAGGACAATTCTTCTGAAGTAGGTTTTCCAATTTTCAACAACGCGTCAGCTTTTGCGTAAACAGCTTCTTTGGAATTTTCGACATCGACGCCACATTTTTTGAACTCAGCGTCTAAATATCCAGATTTTAAACCACAATTTGACTCAATAACACAATGCACGTTGTACTTTTCGAGTAACTCTCTCGCAACAGCGGGCGTCATCGCGCACCGTTTTTCTCCAGTTGCCTTTGTAGTCTCAGAAACGATGCCTAAAGTGACCAGAGGTTTTGCATCGGTAAAAGGTTTCGGTGCTTTAGAGTAATCAATCGTTTCTTGTTTCTTTTGTTGCGTAGTTATGTTCACAGCGACGTCGCCTTTTTGCAAATCACCGCCGAAGTTTGTGCGAATTTCTTCGACTAAACTATCAATAGTACCTTTCGCGTCCCCGAGTAACATTGCGCTGTTTGGATAGACAAAGAGTGGGTTTTCCACTCCAGCGTATCCAGAAGCCAAAGATCTCTTTAATACAACGCATTGCTTAGCTTTCCAAACTTCTAAAACTGGCATACCTGCAATTGCAGACGTTGGATCCGTTTGTGCGGCAGGGTTGACCGTATCGTTAGCGCCGATCACAATAGAGACGTCCGTATCAGGGAAATCATCATTGATTTCATCCATAGACAAGACAATATCGTAAGGAATCGAAGCCTCGGCGAGTAAGACGTTCATGTGTCCAGGTAATCGTCCCGCAACTGGATGAATAGCAAATTTAACATTCTTGCCAAATGACCTTAATAATTTTGTTAATTCACACACTGAATGTTGCGCTCTCGAAACGGCCATCCCGTAGCCAGGAACGATGATTATAGATTTTGCATCCATTAACGTCTTCACGGTGTCATCTTTGGAAAAAATTGTCGGTTCTCGATCATCGACTGGTTCGTTTGGATCTTTCTTCAGAGCGCCACCTGTATCGCCAAATCCACCGGCCAAGACTGATACTAACGATCGATTCATCGCTTCTGCCATTATGAAAGACAAGATAATTCCACTCGCACCAACGAAAGCTCCCCCTATTATCATTAACTCATTGTCGAGCATAAACCCCGCAAAAACTCCTGCCCACCCAGAACCAGAGTTCAAAACGGAAATAACAACGGGCATATCTGCTCCTCCTATAGCCATTGTGAACAAGTAGCCATAAACTGCTGATAATCCAACCATTATGTACAATGAAATTAAGCCGCCAGATGAAGCCGTCGCATCAAAGCCACCAATTGCGGCCACGACGCCAGTCGCTACGATACCAGATAGTAAACAAGGTAACCATACGATTCTTAAGGGCGGAATCATTGGTTTAGTTCCGATTTTCCCGGCAAGTTTCAAGCACGCAACAATTGACCCGACAAACGTAATAACTCCGACGACGATACCAACGAGATAAAAAATTGATCTCAAAACCTCCGTGTTCGAGGCCAAATCATTCATATCTTGCTTCATTTTCTCGTGCTGATCGTAATATAAACCGAGTCCAAGTAGGGCTGAAGCCAATCCTCCAAACCCATTGAATAAACCAACCATTACTGGCATTCCCGTCATCTCCACTTTGAAGCTCATGTAGATTGAAATGATTCCAGGTGGAATCGCTACTGCGAAGAATAACCAATATCCACGAGCATAAACGAACGTTGAAGCCAAGATCCCAGCGAATGCGACTATGAATCCCAAAATTCCATAAACGTTCCCCATTCTTGATGTTTCGGTTTTCGATAATCCTAATATTATAATCGATTAAAAAAAGAAAAGAAAGAAATACCGCGTAACAATAATATCTTTTTATATATCTCCTTCTCTCATCAAACGATGAAACAAAAACAAAAACAGGCGAGATAGATATATAAAAGATAACCAATAAGCGTACCTTTCAACGCAAGCGTGAATAGTAAAATTGAACCCGTATAGACGACCGATAAGAATTGATTACTGCCCGCCATTTTTATTTTTTATAAACTTTGTTTGTCAGTTTGTGTATCTTTGAAGATTAATTACTTTTCTTGAATTTATTATTGTGATGTGCTTCGTCAGCATTTCTCATAATAGTTCAACAGCAGCAGCATCAGGCTTGCAGCATCATCAGTGACTTCCACCAAGGTATGATTTATTATAGAGAGAGAGACGGACGAGAGAAGAAGAAAGAAGATGTAATAAGGACTTATTTTGAAAGTTTAACAAACACATGATAAACTACTACGTAATAAATAAGTATATACAAAAATATTAATATAACAACGCGGTGATGGACTTTTAACTCTAATTAAATAAAAGAAGAAGAAGGAGATTTGATTTGATTATTTGCTTCTTTTTTTCTCTCTCTCTCTCTCAAGCTGCTTTGCCGGGAGTACTCGCTACGTAGCAATTAAACACCGTCGGTTTCGGATTTGCTGCGTCGTATGGTTCTAAAAACATATCTTCGTGATACATCGAGTAATACGCCCGCTCGTATATTGCATGTTTATACGAGCTCTGGCATAATTTGATGATATATCCGTCAATCATATCCGCACCGTGTTTTGCCATATACGCCTGCGCTTTCTTGGCAAAACTAGACGTGACGACATATGCTTCTAACCCTGCACCGGCACCGGCTGACTTATACTTGTGAATATTGATAGTCTGATGCTCACTTGCATTATCAGCCGGGTTTGAGGCCAAGAATGACGTGACCAACGGACCGGGCGGCTTTTCACCTACGTGTTGCGCGCGAATGAGCAAAATGTCAGTATCCACTGGAGCGTGATCAGCAACTTGTTCTGACGCCCAAAAAGGAATTGCTTCCATAATTCTCGGTGCATCTGATTCAAAAATCAACGCTTTTTTTTCACCACGATCGAGCATTAACTGCCATTGGTACAAATGAGCAAACAAACACCCGATATGATGGGCGCGTCCCACTTCTTCATCAGTCAATCTGCCATCAGCTTCTCTGTGATCAATTGCCATTAGCCATGGATGCTCTTTAAAGTTATCAAACTTATCGATCCAGTTAATTCCAGGCGAAATACCATCGTCTTTTCCGTACGAAAGTCCAGACGGGACGAATGGCTCTTGACGTACTTTCAAGAAGTCAACTATAGCAGGATCGCTCTGGTGCGTTGCCATGAACGTTCGCAAACCTTTAACAGCATATTGTGCATCTTCGATTCGGTTTGGCCACTGCAAAGGATCAACTCCGTGCGTTGGTTCTGCGGTTGGAAATATCGCTCGAATATCTTCGTATTTCTCAAACTCTTCTGGTCTGTCCTCCAACGCGATGACGTAAATTGGAACTTTCTTTTTTGAAGAACCTAACGCGGCGGCGAGCAAATTACCATTGTGATCATTAGCATCTGAAGAAGAAGAAGAAGAAGTACTTCCATAGCTGCTGCTCATTCTTCGTTCAACTTTGTCATGCTCGTACGCTTCAACAAACTTCTTTGCAAATCTAGCCGCGTTCGCCCTTCTTACAACATTCTTATCATCGTGATGATTAAATGAGTTAGTACTTGACAAATCCGCTAGAACTTCATCTCTATTAGTAGTAGTAGTAGTAGTAGTAGTAGGCCTTCCTAACGATTGTACGTTGTTATTATTATATAAATTAATGTGTTGTTTTTGTTGTTTCTCCAAATCTCTCGCGATTGCCGATCGAGCGCCTTGAATATAACAGAACGGCGCTAACGCTAACGACACGCACGCCGTTGCCATAATGAGGCTCATTTTACCACCATTACTAGCTTGATTGTTTTTGGATGATGATGATGATAATTGACTATTTTTATTAGTAGTAGTATCCACTAACAAAGAAGTCGTTTCGAGATTCATTTTCCACGCGCCCCAAAAATTAGTGCTCTATAAATTTGCAGAGAGTTGATTGTTTATTTCTTCGTTCGTTTTGTTTTAGACAAATCTCCCCTCGATGATCTTTATAGTGATGTATTGATATATATTGATATATATTGATGTATTGATATATTGATGTAATAATCAATTATGAGACGACGATTTTATCACGCTCACTCTCTGATGCTCTTCTTGCATCAGGCTTGAATCAGTTGAAAGGTTGAAATCTTGAAAAAAAAAGTCAAAATAAAAAAAAGGTCACGAGCTCGCACATCTTTTCATCGCGTGTCATAAAAAAAGAATGAAGAATAAAAAGGCGGCGACGAATAGGAACAACAACAACAACAACAACAACAACAACAACAACAACAGCAACAATAAGAAGAAGAATCATAAGAAGAAGAAGAGCAGTAATAGTAATAGCACTCGTTTAAATCATGAAAAGAATAGTGATTATGATAACAATAACCAGCAAATGATGTCGGACGAGGAAGACAACGAAACGTTCGACGAAGATGATGTTGAGTTTGTGAAGAAAAATGCGATGTTTACTAAACGATTCCTCGCGAATTCAAAAGATTTGACCATTAGCGAAGATGATGATGATGACGACGATACTATTAAGACGAAGAAGCGCAAATATTCTACAGTTGAAATGATGAAGAAAAAAGAAAACGACGACGACGAGGACGACGTGGAACGTTTGTTCATAGAGCAAGAAAAGGCGAAAAAACAAAAAGAATGGGAAGTAAGGAGGCAAAGCAAAGAAGCTAACGAAGACGACTATGAAGACGATGATGAGAATGTCAAGTTATTACTTCCAGTGAAAAGGTTAGACGGTACATTAGTGAAAAGACCAATTCTAAAAGAGGTAGGACAACGGAAAAAGTTTGAAGCTTTTCAAAATATCAACGCAGACAATGACGACGACGACAAAAATAATACGAACGATGACGATGACGACGACAATAGCGACAAAGATAACAATGATAATAGCGGCGGAAAGATTGCCCGAATTAGGAAAAATAAATCGCTCAACGATGAGGATTTGGGATTGGAGAAGAAACGAAAAGAAAACGCAGGAGATATTTTGAAGAAAAAAAACTGGTGGGACGAAGATAAGAGAAACGTCAAAGTAAAGGGCTCGTCTGATGGTTCAAAATCAAATTCCGACGATAGTAATATTAACGACGATGATGGTGACATCGACGACGAAGAAAGAAGAAAAGATGTGGCAACAGCATCATCTGCGTCTATAGATAATGTCGACTACACCTTTTCTGCAAAGAAATATGTAGAGAATTCATTGGAGAGAAGGTATGCATGTCGACAATTCATTGCTGAGCTCTGTCAAAAGACAATTGAACAACCAGAAACTCACATCAAAGATGCAGCAAAACTCATTAAGACGCTATGTGACGATCCTTATTCAAAAGACGTGGCACAAGACGCATGTGCTAGTATGACTCTGCTTCTAATCGATATTCTTCCGGATTACAAACTACGAGAAATTAACGCGGAAAAAAATGAATTGAGCGGCTTATCTGAAAAGATAAAGAAACAGAGGAAAGAAGAAGATCTATTGTCGAAGATATACAAGTCTTTTCTGCGTCTATTGACGAAAAACGCGAAAAAAGGTGTTCATTCAGTCGTTTCTGGTCCTTCGCCTTCAGTGAGCGGAAAGTGCTTAATTCAATTCTTATTAAAAAAACCAAATTCAAACTACAGAGGCGAAATATTACGAGCGATCATTTCTTCTTCGTTTACGTCAAGCGATGTTACGATTGCTGAGGAAGCATCGAATGCATTTTCGGAAATTTGTAGAGCAGATGAAAACGGAGATCACACACTTGAAATATTACAACTAATCGCAGAATTGGTGAAGAAGAACATGAAATCAATTTGGCCGCAATCTATCGCTTGGTTCAAGAATATTAATTTGAATGCCGCAGTGTCAGCTTTAAAACCTGACGATGAGCGATTCCAAAAATCGACGAGAAAACAACAAAGGAAAGAAAGAGCTAGCGAACGTGAACTTAGCCGAAAACAACGAGCAAAAATGTCAAAAGCTTTGCATGAAAAAAATAGAATGAAACCGTTCATAGGCGATGGAGGTGCGAATAATGACGATGACAACGATTCAGATTCAGACAATAAATCCTTCAAAAGACGTTTAGAAAAATCAATCAAGAAAGATTTGGCCGAAGCTGAAGGTGGCAAGATAAAATCTTGGAAAGAAAAGATAAAAATACAAAGTAAAATGATCGAGGCAGTTTTTGAAGTTTACGTGCGCGTGTTGAAAAGAGCGACTGACGAAATCGAAGACGGCACTAGTAATAAAAACAACACTTATTCTTCGGATGATTCTGATTCTGATTTCAATGATCATAATACAGCTGCCATTTTATTAAGCCGGCGTAAGCAGAACCGAAAGAGAGGCACGTTTGCACTGATTGCGCCAACTCTGGAAAATCTTCCAAACATTTCTCGTTTGATTGATGTTGATTATATGGCAGATTTATCATCGCTCTTCACGAAAGCGTTATCTTCGAAACGTTTTTCAATTGCCGATAAGTGCCGAGTAGTTTTGTGTTTAGTGGATTCATTTGCAGGTGGTGGAATTGAGAGCGCTTTGGCAGACGTCGATTTATCATCCACGAGGAATAAGGTTTTTTCTGAAATTCTATGTAGCGACAAATATAAAGTACAAAATGATTCATTGGAATTTATTAAGAGTTTAAGTTTACCGCATCCACCTGATGCAGATAACGATGATTTTCAAAATAGTTTCGATTTCACATACGATGAATTAGAAGTAAAGGCAAAGGGTTCACTACGAGTAGATGCAATTGCAGCTTTTCTGAATTCACAGACTTTGGGTGAAACGATTACTGCGTCGACGCAAAGAGTTGCTTCGCAAGCTTTTGGCGCTATGAATACGTCTACAGCGATGGCTTTTATAAAAAAGATAACAAACGTTTCGATTGAGACCGTTGAAAGTGGGGAAGCAATTGGATTATTAATCGCTGTTGCAGATTGCTTGAGACGCGCGCCAAAGACGAGAGATGTCTTGGATTTTACAAAAGAGAGAAAATTTGCTCCTTCTGCTTCTGGTGGAGGATTACACTCGTCTTATATTGGTAGTAAAATTCGAGATGCGTCTTCTAAAAAGAACAAGAAGAAATCATCTTCTTCTATTCACAATCGGTTTAACAGCGACGCCGTGAATCCAGAGAAAGCAAACGGCGGCGTGGCTACGGCGTGGGAGTTATTTTTATTGAGGGAACATTTTAACCCAGCTGTTGCAAGCGCCGCAACGGCAGTTTTGAATCACAAATTTGACGAAGTATTTCAATCTGCACATAAAATGTCCAGAAGAGATGAAACTTTGTCAGTCAAGAAGCAGGCAATGAACTTGGAAAATGATGGTGGCGTAGGTAAAAATGACTTTTTTAAAAGTGCATTTCACTCAAAAGCTCGTACAACTGCAGGATCGTGCGCGCGCGTGGGAAGTACTTTGAGCGGATCATTTCATCCTGAAGTTTCCAGAAATAAAGCGAAAAGTAATACTAACGTCGCTTCTGCAGCACACAAAAAAAGCAAGATTAATAAGTGCTTATCATACGAAGAGTTGGAGCAGAGACTGAACCAATATGTGCATAGTTTTTAGTTTTTGAGCAACAAATAAAAAGTACACATGGCAAATGACTATGCTTTCTTTTTCTTTTTTCCATCGCTCGCGTTCAGATCAAAACCTTTCCCCTTGCTGGCTTTCACTTTTGTGAAATCAATGTTTCTAACTTTTCCTTTCTTTGACGACGTTGAAATTACTGAATACGCCCAGTTGCAATACAACTTCTCAAAGTTTGGACCACCTTCTTCTGTTTTTTTGCTCGCATCCGCTTCCTTTTTAGATCCAAAGACAAGACATATACCTTCAATACACGTCATAGGTTGCTTATCCACCGTATGTGTCAGCAAAATTTCTCGTTCTTTATCAAAATTTTCGTACGGAAGCGAATTTTTACCAAGACCAGTCAGTTCGGCCGCGCGTGAAAACCATCTGCATTCGCACCACTTACCTGCATTGTCTTCAAAACACGATTCGATTTGGGCGACATACATCGGTTCGCTTGGACTTGATGGAAGTAAATATATACAATCACCGACGTTATATTTAACATTAGCTTTGACAAAACCTTCGTAGTAAATCCTATTCGAAGTTAGCCTACTTTGTTGCGGAATCCTTTCGCCAATCCAGACTACTTGCGCAAAATGATCCCCAAGATCCTCGACTTTATTTCTGCGCTGCTTTTTCTTTTGCTTCACTTTCTCCTCATTTATCACGATTTCTTTTCGTTTAGACACCGATTTTTGCTTTTTTTTGGAGTTGAGTCCCTCCATCTCAGTCACGCCATCCAAAGCTTCTTCTTCCTCACCTTTGGCTAAAATCTGTTCAATTTTAGTTGCCTTTCCACTTTTTGTTGGTGCACTACTTTTTTTCGGCAGCAATAAAGCGTCAACAGAATTTGGTACGGCAGTTGATTTAGGCTGCGCAACTACAACCGATGGAAGTTTTCCGCTCCCACGCTCCCTCTTTCCTGCCATAGATTTTGAGGTTATTATTGAGTCAGAGCGTATGTCCGGATTTAGTACATGAGCAAACGCCTTCACTTTCTCTGGGTTAACTTTTGTTGTAGTACCTTCTCCATTATTATTATGTCCCCAGTAACTTTCTTTTCCCTGCAAGACATGTTTCACAATCACTTGTTTACCTAGTTTGCACTTTTTCCTCTCCGCGACGTACAACGGTGAATCACTGTCGTCTCCAGCGCTAGAACGCGTATTATAAGCGTAACTGAAATATGCCAATTCATTGTTGTCTTTTTCGTATCGTTTCGACCACTTAACACACGTCTTTTTCTTCAATTCATTTCTCCCTTCTTCCACTTCTTCTTCGTCGTCATCGTCGTCGTTCCCATCTTCAACAGCTTCATCATCAGCTTTGACTTTAACTTTAACTTCATCTTCAGCAACGACGGCAAATTGTTTGTTTGGAGCAATAATATCAGTCGTCGCCAGTTTTTGCTTTCCAACGAGCAAATGATCTAACGCTCGCTCGCACTCTTTCAAAGTAAATTCGTGCGTATCCATCTTCGTTGATAATCGCAAAGCTTCTGATCCAGATTTCTGGATCTCATCCAATATATCTTTTGTTGAATATTCCGGTCGTTTCGTTTCCTTGTTCAATTTACATTTCCCGGCTAAAATCAATCGCATTAAATACGAGTTCACGACGCGCTTTCTAATCTCATTCTGAGTCTCATCCATCATCATCAGCGGTATTGTTTTGTTTCTTTTCTTTCTTTTTTTTCTTTGTGTCGCGAGAGAGTCGATTTGTTATTTGATAGGATGATGATTCTTCTTTTCTGCCCCACTGATGAAGCACTCATAAAGTCATGATGCATGATCCCTTGATGATGCCTTGCTGACGCCTTGCTGCTGCAACACAACAACAACAATAAATTTCTCTCCCAATATCTGTAATAAGATATTAAAACTTGTATATGTTCTCTTTAAACGATGATCTGTTCGATAAGATCTTCTCTTAAACAACAAAAGAAGAAGAAACTTGCTGGTGTTCTCGTTTTATTATTATTATTGGTATTATTATCATCATCATCATCGTCGTCGTCATCACCATCATCACCATCATCATCACTCGTTAAGAGACTAATAAGTACAATCGAGACAACGACAATATTACAGACAGAACAACAGAAACAACAACAAACGAGGAAGGTAGAAAGTAATGAGATAGAAGACTTTCGAGCAACTGAGAAGACGATAAAAGGTGTAGGCGCCTTCGGTGGACGGGTGAAAAAAGCGTGCGGAAACGCGCCAAGGGCGTTCTTACCAGACGATTTAGCTTTTTTGCTAGGCCCAACAACACGAAACACTTATGATGATGACGACGATAAAAGAAAAAACGGCAAAGAGGAAGGAGAAGATCATCATGACATCGATATCATCGAAGAAACAGACGAAGAAGAAGAAGTGCGACTTCGTATAGTGCGGCGGCATCTGCTTATCTCTAAAGCTAGAGCGTTTGCTAATAGAAATGGATTGACCATGCCAATAGGGTGCGATGACAAGTTGGGTTTCGTGAAACACGAAAACTTTGGCGAAGGCGCGAAACCAAAAATAGACACGTTTATAAACGAAGGGGAGAAAATGCTGAAAAAATGCGTTGAGACAACGAAACGAGGAGAAGATTGTGTAGACACTAAAGTAATAGAGGCTGCGAAAAACATCGCAAAACAAGTTGGATTCATGAGGATTAATAAAAAATTTCAATATGAAACCTGCGCTTTAGTTGGAAACGGAGGCTCCGTTTTGAGGAAGCAATTCGGCGAATATATTAATAACCACGACCTCGTTGTTCGATTTAATATGGCGCCAATTTCTGGGTTTGAACAACACGTTGGGAATCGAACTGACGTTTGGGTTAACGGACATGAAGCAAGTAAAAGACTCTGTTGTATTGGCTCGGCTAAAATGGGGATTCATGCGAAAGATCATGTCATGTGGTTTCCCGCAAAACAAAACGTGATAAAATCAGCTTGCGAAAAAAGGAAGATAAAAACGAAAGCGTTGGGTGATGGAGAAATTCCAGAATATGTCGCCAAGATGAATAAAATTAGGTATGAAAGTAGACGCTTGGGGTTGGGAAGGAATTACGACAATTGGTTACAACTCACCACGGGAGCGCATGGAATATTTTATTTCCTATCCAAATGCAAGAGAGTATCTATATACGGTTTCAGTGTTTGGAAAGAGAGAAATGCGATGGGAGAAAACTTAGATCAATACGGTGGTCGAAAGTCAAAAGTACACAGTGGCAATATTTTCCACGATTGGTCAATGGAGACCAACGCTTGGAAAATTTTGCACACAGCAAACGTGCTCGATGTTTGCACATGATGACTCGTTTGAAATCACACAACTAATTATTATAGAATTAGCTAGTACATGTAGAATATAATAGTAATCATATTTCCGATATAGCAATTACTAAATTTGTTCAATATCCCGTAGCAAATCAGCTGCATCTGAAGTTTCTACGTTTTGTTGATGAGCTAAAGTTTTCAGAATTGATGAAATACAAATTTCATGGCTTTCCTCGTTTTCAAAGAATTCTCTATTCAACTCGCGTCTTAATGCCTCGAATTGCACCCTCAAACTTTCACCCTCATCAAAATTATGGACATTTGAAATATATTCTTGGAAATTTAAGAGTGCGCTTTCAACACAACGACGCACGATAAGAGCGGTTGAAAATTTATTGCTGCTCTGAAAGATGTCGAAATCATGTTCATCGACGCCAGAAAATCTAGAGTCTTTAGTTTTAATATTCGACTCATAGTTTGAAGAATGAGCACATAACATGGCGACAAGTGATGGCGAAGCTTCGATATTTCTCACGTCCTCTTTGATCTTTTCCAACGTTTCGATAAACATTTCTGTGACAGAAGCATTTCCACATTTTACCATTATGGCGTCAGACAACTTTTGCGTACACAGCATCAAAAACTCTCTAAAACTCTCCCTATAACACGACATTGAAAGTGCGCGAAGGAGGCGTTCATCATAAGCCGAGCTTCTCTTCCCTTTTTCGCTCATAACGTGCGAGGGGAAAATCTTTGCCAATCCATTTTCGAGCGTATAGCTTTCATTCGCGATTATAAATAACAAAACAGACGCTATGAGAGAAGAGGTGGTTGATGAAGTAATGACGCCGTTGTTGGTGCTGCTGCTGCTGCGAAGAAGAAGATAGGGACTATTTGGAAGTCCTTGCGTCGGAGAAGAAAAATACGGAAGACAAGAATTATCTTTGTGAATACTTCCCAATTCCAAAAGCCTCGCACATAAAGCGCGATGACTGGTCGCGAACGAGGCACGTGAAAATCTACCGAATTCATCTCTCCAACTCTGCAGCAAAAGCGGGCGCTCTTCAGAGAACGATCTAATATCTGCAACGATATCATTTGCCGTAGATTCATGAGAATTCAAAAAATCTTCAATGGCATCTGCTACAATCGTTGGAGAAGACATAGTACTCATTAAATTATTTGCCAAGAGCTGTTCGATTTGAGAAATCTTTTCGGACAAGATTATTTCTCTCCTTAAGTGCGCGTATTCTATACGTCTCCGAACAGACTTTTCCACAATTTCAGTGACTCGATCACCAAGAGCACATTCTGGGAGCAGCTTATGTACAGATGCTAAATCTGCAGCCATGTTGCCTAACGCTGCACACATATGTCGCACGGAGGATAAATTCTCAGAATTCAAGCCTCTTGTTTCACTTTCCATATCAATGAAGATAGCTTTCAAAAGTTCAAAGTATCTCCGGAAAACAACTTTACCAAAATCAATCAAAGGCTGGCGACCATCTTCAGGAAAAATTTCTAAATAGGACCGCGCGCATTTTTGGAACACGTTTAAAAACAAATCATTGACTTTAGCAAGCTTTGGCTTAAATCGACAATCGGCTGTTGGTGGTGTGACCACCAGGTTCGCTTCCTCTTCTCCTTCTTTCTTTTGCATGCTACTGCTAAAGATATCTGATTCTAAATTAGTCAATATTGTTTCCATTTTATATTTTTCTGAATATAAGAATTCTTCGTGCACTTCGTCTCGTGGTACTCCTAATAACTTTAAGCATTCCGCACAGGATTGTGAGGAAACTCTGTCTAAAAGAATCTCTAGCGAATCTGAACTTTCGTCTTTGTTTTCTTTAGTTAATGATGAAGGATAATACAAATTTGATCTAACGCGCTTTTTAAGCAAATTTGCAACTGTATCTGAAATTTTTGTCATTTCATTCCTAGCGTTGAGAAAAATTTCTGCGCTCTTTCGCTGTTGCATTTTTGGCGCACTTTTCGCTCCGACATCATCGGTTTTACAATCATTGGCATCGTCCAATGATGAAAATCTATCGAGCATAGGTTTTGTTTTTGCTATAATCCATACCGCTTTCTCAATACGACCATCTTCCAATGTCGTCGAAGAAAACAAAAGCTTTCGTATCGTTTCTGGCGCTTTTAAAGCTTCTTTCAAATTAAACAGCACGTTCTGCACGTCCCTAGCGCGTTCAATCTCGAAGCGCTTAGCGTCTAAAATTTCATTCAACTTTTTTGATGCTTCAACCGCTTCTCTCGTTGCCTTTTCTACCTTCTCGCTTTCTATTCGAGCTAACTGTTCAATTTCTGGTCGCGCGTTTTCTATAAATTCAGCCGCGCTTAAAAATTTCGAGTAATTTTCGTACACTGCGTGAGTTCCATGAGATTCTAATCTTTTGATTTCTCTAGATACGTTGACGTATTCGTTTTGTAATTCTCCAATAGTTTTTGTTTTCAGCATCTCTAGAGTTTGTGCGTTCGTTCTATTTGTTTTTTTCCTCTCCTCCTTCTCCTCAACGAAATCGAGATTGCTCTTGCGCAAAATTGTTTTCGTCGTTGTTGTTACTTCATCGCTAATAAATCCTGAAGAATGAAGAGAACTCTCGTAATTGGATGATCCTATATTTTGATCTTCTTCGTTCGTGTTCTTCTCTTCTTTTCCTATTCCAATTCTTATTTCAACTGTCGCTGCTGCTTCAATTTCTTTCTTTTTATTATTATTATTATTATTATTAATTGTTTTCGTCGTCGTTCCTTCTTCTTCACAAACTTCTTCTTCTTCTTTGTGGTAATATGATTTCAATAAAGATTTTACTCTTCGTTCCTTTTCGTCCAACTTTATTGATGCATTACTTGTTTGCATCGCGCTTTCGGTCGAATATTATTATGTGTATTATGTCTGTATGCGTGTGTGCTTTGTGTGTGACTGATGATCAACAGCGAGCTGGCAAAAGTCCTCCTTTTTTCTCTAACGTCTAAATAAGCGGCAAGAACTCAACATCATCATCATCTTCATCTTCAACAACGAAAACATCATCTACTCATATTAAATACTTAATTAAATACTTTGGCAGCGAAGAACTCTATAAAAACATATATGAGAGAGAGTTATAAGAAGAGGGTTAATGTCAGATAATCATCAACACCTTGGATCTTCTACTAATATTGCAAGTACTACTACTCACACTACTGCTCCTCTTGGTGAAAAGAAGCAGACGACGGAGATAGAATTAATTAAGTCTCCCTCGAAAAGTCCGCAACAACAAAGTCTTGCATCATCATCATCTTCTGGAGAAGGATATCTCTTTCCCACTTTTTCCTCAGCAACGTCATCGACGACGAATACGAATACGAATACGAATACGAATAATACTTTAACTTCGTCGGCTCCTGTCAGTAGTGATTCTTCGATACAATCTGACTTAGATTTCATGTCAGATTGGAAATCTTTTGCAGCAAAAGCTACGAGTTCGTTCAACGATGCATCGGCTTCAATCTCTGAAACGTTGCGAGAATCTGGAGTGAACGATGTAGTCGCCTCGACGAGTACGAATGTTAAATATTATGCGAATTCAGCGTATGACTTGAGCGCTAACGCTGCGTCAAAGACCGCAGAGTTTACAACCAACGCTGCGAAAGATACAATGTCCGCGTTACAAAGTCTAGACAGAGAACGTATTGCTTGGAGTATGGCGTTTACATTTGTGAGCGGTTTGAGCTTGACACTCGCTTTTACTATCGGTATTGCAACGATTGCATTGTTTCCAGCAAAGTTCGCCTTGTGCTTCTCTTTGTTTTCTATTTCAAATATTTGCGCAGTTGGAGCGTTGCGAGGGGCAAATCAGCAAATAAAACATATGCTAGATCCCGAACGTTTGTGGGTTTCATGTAGTTTAGTGGGAACAATTTTACTTACTTTATGGTCGGCTTTGGTAAAACATTCATATTTTCTCACAGTCCTTGCTTCGATTGCGCAATCGCTCGCGTTGTTGTACTACCAGTTGAGTTTTTTTCCAATGGGTGCCGACGGCTTTAAGGTAGTATGCAAAGTAGCCATTTCAACAGTCGTGAAACCAGCGTTTCAACTTGCTGTTCGTTTCATAGGCTTGATATTGCCCTTGGGCAGTAGTAGCGGAGGTGGTGGGCATTCAAGGAGGCGGAGCAACGGTTCGATGTTACCGATATGATGAAACATAAATAGGAAGCTTTTTTTTAACACAACAGCTGAACAGCACACTCGCGATATTTCAAGATATTTATAATTTAACTTCTCACCATAAAAATTCCCCTCCGCGGTTTAGATCGAATAGAATAGAGGCTATCTAATAAAGTGGGAAAAAATAGAGATGATGCAGCAAGCAATCTCTTGTTCATCGATCACTGGAAATAAAAAACCGGCGGTCCAAAAACAACACCAACAACAGAACATTCATTTCATCAATTGTAAAAACAACAAAAGACGATATTATTTTCGAAGAAGTATAATTATTTTTACTTCATCTGCTTCTTCTTCTTCTTCAAATAAGTCTACAATAAAAGAACGCAAAGGAAAACCGATTAAAGAAGGGCAAACTTATCCAGCTCGTGAGCATTGTTCGAATTGTGGTTTATGCGATACTTCTTTAATCACATATGTTAAAGACGCCTGCGCATTTCTAGGAAAAGGAATGTCAAGAATTGAAAAGTTGGAAGAAAAAGTGCATGGAAAGAAAAGAAACGTTCACACGGATGAGTTACGACTTGGCGTTTTATACTCATCAGATACTGATAATAATGCAACAAAGAGTTTGCAATCATCTGTTTTTTACGCGAAGAAAAAACAGCCGATTGAAAAAGCGCAATGGACAGGAATCGTCACGGCGATTGCGTTGAAAATGTTACAAACGAAGCAGGTAGATGCGGTTGTAGCGGTTGGGTCCTCAGAGCAGGACGCGAGGAATCCTGAACCAAAACTCTGTTTCACCGAGGAAGATATTTTATCATGTCGAGGCGTGAAACCGTCTTTATCGCCAAGTTTGAAAGTGTTTGCAGAAATCGAAACAAATCCTGCGATAAGAAACGTCTTGTACATAGGCGTAGGTAAGCGTGGACTACTATTTTCATAAATATTTGCGTAAATTATTTGTCTTTTCACAGGCTGCTCAGTAGTTGCTCTTCGAGAAGTCGAGCAGTACTTAGGATTGGATAATTTATACGTTTTAGGAACGAACTGCGCGGACAATGGCAGAAAAGAGGGCTTCGAAAAATTTGTCACCAACGCTACTCAAAGGCCAGATGAAGTCGTACATTACGAATTCATGCCGGACTATCGAGTACATTTAAAGATGCGGGATGGTAGTTACGAGAAAATTCCATACTTTTCGTTGCCGGCCAAAGAACTATCGTCAGGTGTAATCGCAGAGAGTTGTAAATCGTGTTTTGATTACGTCAACGGTTTAGCCGATGTAGTTATCGGTTATATGGGGATCGATTACGACGAGTCAATCCCGATGCATATGCACCCCCAATACGTAACTGTGAGAAACGAGCGAGGACAAAAAATGATTGATTTGATTAAAGATGACTTACAAATCACGCCTTCCACTACTCAGGGTGATCGAAAACCTTTTGTCTTACAAACGGTCATAGCTGACGACGAAGCATACTTGGGAAAAGGACCGGAGAAGGGCGCGCCTAGATTCGTTGGCAACATGATAGCCTGGATATTGAACAAAGTCGGCCCGCGCGGTAAAGAATTCGGAATGTACTCTTTAGACTATCACACTATACGAAACTATTTATACGTGAACAGGGTCTTCGGAAAGGAAAGAGCTAAGGAACACATCCCCGATTATGCCCTGCGAGTTGTAGAAGAATACGACGTCAAAGGTGCTATTTCCAAGCGATTGAATTTGTAGAATTATGAGTAGAAGGAGGAACTTTGCGCGCGCGTGCACATAGCTGCAGCATAAAAACTAATATATATTTATTTATTTACAAAACTTTCAAGGTGGTGTTTTGCTGGAGAGATTGCCTTTTTTCACCAATAAAGCTCTCTCAAAAAGTTCTTTGTCATACTCTGCTGCTATTTGCTCGTTGGTAGTAATAGTTTTTCCCTCCTCCTCCTTCGCAACGTGCTGTAAAGCTTCTTCAAAGAGCGCTTTATCAAAAGCAAAAGCGGCGACCTTTAGTGAATCTGGCTCTTTCTCATAATCAACAGTGAGAGCAACAGCTTCATTCTCTTCGTCTTCTTCTCGCTTCTGTTTTTCAATCGTCTTTTCTTCGTTCTCTAATGCATAATTCGATATTAAATCCTTCTGATACGTGACTAAATCTTCCAGATTCTTCATCTTGCGTACTTTTTTCTGTATTCGCTTCAGCAACAGTTCTCCATAATCGATTTTTTTCTCTACTTCGTCGTCGTCGTGTTCGTAGTCCTCAAAATCCATCAGAGGATCTTTTTTATTGTACTGCCAATTACGATCTTCAATCCATAAATCATCGTCGTCGTCGCTCACTGGATCATCAAACCACTTTATTTTCTTCTTCAAATACATTTCCTCCTTCTCTCGCTCGTTTCTGAGCTTGTCTTCAAACTTTTCCTTTTCGAGCTGACGTTTTTCAAAGTCGTCGAGATTTTGCTGCTGCGTCGAAGGATGCGTCGATTGGAACCAAACAAAAGCGGCTTCGTTGCGTTTGTTCTCTTTTTCTCTTTTTTCTCCGGCTAGTTCTCGCTTGAATTCATTCGGTGTTTTTATAATATCAAACTTTTTTACTTCTTCTTCGTGGTTTGTCTCATCATCAAAAAGCTCCTGTTTTTGCTGATGATTATTTTTATTATTACTATTTTTATTTATACTATTATTAGCAGCAGTAGCAGCAGTATCAGCAGCAGCGCGACGTGGATGATATCTGTCAGATTCTATTTCGCTTGCTTTCGCCTGTTTTGCTTTGGTCGTTTCTTCTTC
>Ga0209830_10001447_pt1 | contig 20964 bp, 19 predicted proteins | sample ArcticOcean_MG_C_12_FD_187439 | JGI IMG/M metagenome (GOLD analysis project Ga0209830, IMG submission 187439) | Marine microbial communities from western Arctic Ocean - ArcticOcean_MG_CB8_130 (SPAdes) (version 2) | ecosystem: Environmental > Aquatic > Marine > Oceanic | place: Arctic Ocean...
TTTTTTCTTTTTTAAATTCTGTAAACATAAATTTATAAATTATTTTTTAAATACAGACTCAAATTTTTGTGGATTTGAAGAATTTGGTAGTTTTTAGAGGAAATAACAAACGAAGAATCCTTAATAATGTTTTTGTTTTTTTCTAATATAATATTCAATCCCTTTGCTCCGTCAAAACTTTTAAGCCCGTGTAACACAACAAAGGTAATACTATTATCGTAAACATCTGTAGATGAGGTTAGTTCAATATTCTTTAAATCTTTAACTACTAAATTTAACTGCCCTTTGAAAGTTTCAATTTCTTTTTCGTTTTCTTTTGTAAATGAATAAATTAATTTAAAATTTTCTCTTCCTTCTATCTGCTCAAATTTAGAATTTTTAAGTAATGGGATCACTTCGTCTAATAATATCTCGGCTTCTTTTCCCTCAACTGTGTTAGAATAGTTTGCAACAATGAACTCTAAAATAGTTTTATAACTTTCAAAACCTTGAGTTCTAGCAACAGCAGATGCTTTTAATAATTGCATTTTTGGCACTAAGGGGTCAGTTTCGTAAGCTATTATTAGCTTGTCTAGTTCTACAATCAACTGTGTGTATTTTTGATTTTGAAAATCCTTAAATAGATCTGAATATATCTCTGTCAGGTTATCTAAGTCAGAGGAAGCAAGGAAATCTGGGTTGTTTAATATTTCCGCATATTTAGAGTCTGGATAATTTTTAATTATATCTAGCTTTATGCTATTAGCTTCGTTAATCAAACCTAAAATTAGGCAATTTTTATAATTTAAATATTTAGCGGGTAATACAACTTTGTCGTTTTTTCTTTCAAAATTAATATTAGTAATTTTGGTATTTGATAACTCGTAATCTAAAAACTTGCTACTATAAATAGATGCTAATTGAAAATAAGAATAGTCTAGCTTTTTAAAAATACTATCAATAGCTGATAATGATGTTGGGACCGATTTTAAATAGCTGTCTAAATCACGTGGTGGATTCTTTTCGGATGCATTATTTTTTTTTGTATTCAAATCCTTAGAAATAGATATATTTTGTCCATTTCTCCAGTTATCAGTTCGTTTTATTTGTCCCCATAATTTTTTAAACTCGTTTTTTCCATATGCAACTGCTGTGGGGTTATAAAAATAAAACAAAGCATCTTTTGGACTTAAACTATTAGTTTTTGAGGTTAAAGAGAGGTTATTGTTTTTGTTATTAATAATACCATCCTCTAACTTTAATTTATCTTTTATCTTTTGCAGGTAACTATTAAAAAAAACAACTCTTTCGTTCTCAGTCATATTCACAAGGCGTAGAATGCTATCGTTTTTTTTGACTGACAGTTCATAATAAATCACATCATCCAAACTTGATCGTTTTTTTATAATCTTCCTTTGTAACTTTCTGTCATCTCTAATATTAAAAAGTGTACTATCATAATGTGCTGCTGAGTTCAAATACTCCTTATTATCAAAATAATAATCTGCAAGTATATTGTGGTTTTTAACATTAACCAGATAATCTTTTGCTGGACTCCTTAATGATTTATTATAGTAGTTAATAGCCAGACTGTCAGCATTTATCTCGAGTTTAAGATTAGCTATTTGATGAAAAATAATGCTTAGGTATTCTTTGTTTTCAATATCTTTTTCAAGCTCAATTAGCTCTGATATTGCAACATTTTGGTTTTCATAATTTTTTGACTTTTCAATAAAAGAATAAACATAATACTCTCTGGGAATCTTTCTGTGTAATTTGATTATCCTATCAAAAAAGATTGATGAACTGTCTTTTTTATCAAGATTACTATATAGCTGACCTAGAATAAAAAAGTATCTAGACTTATATTCTAAATTAGTTGTGTTTTCAGATGCAATTTTTAAATAGTGTAGTGCAGAATCAGTTTTTTTTAAGTTTAAATAAGCCTGAGAAAGCACAACATTTAAATTTGCATTATCCTCTTTAGATAAGCTTCCTTTGTTTTTTATATTATTTAAATTATCGGCCGCAAGTTCGTTGTAATTTAATTTAATATTGATTTTTTCTCTCCATATTTTTGCCTTATTTACAAGCTCACTTGTGGGGTACTTAAATAAAATATAATTAAACGCTTCTAGAGCAGGGATAAATCTGTGATCAAAATATCGGGATTCTCCTAACAGGAAATAAGCCTGATCCATCTGTGGGTTTTTTTCTTTGCCACCAATATTCATTGAATGTTTTTGTATTACTAATACTGCTTTTTCTTCAGATTGGGCAAATAAACTAGAGTTCTGCTCTTCTTTTTTTTCAAACTTGACTTCTTCTTTGACAGATAATTTTTCGGTTGGTAAGACGTCCCAAAAATTATCAAACACAGATACATTGATTTCATTTTTACCTTGACTAAGTAAATTATTGCCGTTAAATAAGTAATTGTATTTTGTGGTTGTTGAATGAAATCCTTTATTTAAAAACTTGTCTTTTTTTCTTGAGCAGCCTCCTAGTAAAATAATTACAAGAACGGCTAGGGTTATATTTTGTGTAAGTTTTCTCAATTGAATGTTTAAAATGTAAATTAACAACGTTTAATTTATATAAATTGTATATATATACAATAAAATTATGATAATTTTTATTTTATAAGTTTGAATTATATTAATTCAAACTTATCTTTGAAAATAAAAAAATGTCCGCATTTTACAAATTAAAAGTTAAAAATATAAGAAAAGAAACGCAAAATTCTATTGCGTTGTCTTTTGAAATTAGAGAAGACTTAATTTCTGTTTTTCAATACTTACCTGGGCAATATGTTAGCCTAAAATTAACAATAAATAATAAAGAAGTTTTAAGAGATTATTCAATTTGTTCTTCAAAAAATGAAGGGTTAACAATCGCTGTTAAAGAGATTCCAAACGGATATGTTTCTTCTTTTTTAAACAACTCTATTAATATTGGGGATACTATTTTGGTCTCTGCTGCAAGAGGGAAGTTTATATTAGATACTATTTCTGGTCAAGCCTCTATCGGGATAGCGGCAGGTAGTGGAATAACTCCAATAATGTCAATGCTGAAAACTACTCTATTTCACAGCTCTAATAGTTTTCATTTAATTTATTCTAATAAAAGTCCACAAGAAACAATGTTTCTTTCTGAGCTATATGAATTAAAAGAAAAATATCCTGAAAGATTTTTTGTTACGTTGGCTTACACACAAAAAAAAGTTGATAATCATTTTTTTGGAAGAATAAATGAAGCTAATATTTTCAGTCTAATTAATGTTTCAAATTTGAGTAAAAATAAGATTTATATATGCGGGCCAGAAAAAATGCTATTTGAGGTTAAATCGGGTTTAGAAAAAAAGAATGTTTTAGAAAAAAACATTTATTATGAATTATTTAAAAGTTCTCAAGAAAATAAAGTAACTATTTCTAAAAGTGGAGATGTTGAAATCACTTTTATAGTAGATGATTATTCTACTAAAATAAAATCTACTAAACAAAAAACAGTACTTGACTCTGCTTTAGACAATGATATAGATGCTCCTTATTCTTGTAACGGAGGGGTTTGCGGAAGTTGTATTGGTAAAATAATAAAGGGGGAAGTTAAAATGATGAAAAATACTGTTTTGACTGACTCTGAGCTTTCAGACGGATTGATTTTAGCTTGTCAAGCTATTCCGTTATCGGATACAATAGAAGTTGATTTTGATGATGTTTAAATTGATTCCCTAATTCTTAAAATTATTTCTTTTGAGGTAATTGAATCAATGGCATTTTGATATCCTGGAGGAATTTTGTTTCCATAAATTGATGTTGGTATTTTAGGAAATTTAGATCTTTTAACAATTATGTTATTGTTGTCTTTTTGCCCGTATGGGCTAAAACCTGCGTATGGATGAGTAAGTCCCCATATTGTCAATACATTAACACCTAATAAAGCTGCGATGTGACCGTTAGCAGAGTCCATAGATACCATAATGTTTAAGTTAGACATTATGTCCATCTGTTGAGCCAATGAGTATTTATTAGCAATATTTATAACATTAGTATATTTACTCGCTAGTTTATCTAAGATTTTTTCCTCTTTTTGACCACCTCCAAACAAAAATAGTGAAAAGTCACTATTGAGATCTTTAATAACCTCTTCCATTTTTTTTATTGAGTACGCTTTTCCTACATGGGCTGCAAAAGGGGCTATTCCTATTATTTTAATTAGCTTGTTTTCTGATCTGATTTTTAGATGCGAAATATCTACTTTGTCAAATTGTGGGTTTATTAAAGGGGTCGCTATAACTCCTAGTTTACTAAAAACATCTCTATACCTTTGGTGAGTACTTTTTAAGGGCTTAAACACTTTTCCAGACGTTAATTTCTCTTTTTCGAGCCTTCCTTTGTCAATTTGATAAAAAGGGATCTTAAATAACAATTTTAAAAAATTTGTTCTTAACACGTTGTGAAGATCAAAAACATAGTCAATTTCTAGCTTACTGAGTTCATTGTAAAGCTTTATAAGTCCAATTGGCCCCTTGTGTCTTTGCTTTTTGTCGAACTCAATTAAATTAAGATCCTTAAATTCTCTAAAAAAACAAAAGTAATGGGCATTCGTTAAAATAGAGATTTTATAGCTTGAGTTCACATTTTTTAGCTCTCTTAATACAGGAACTGTCATTGCAACATCTCCCATTGCGGAAAGTCTAATTATAAGAATGTGTTTAGACTTTTCCATAGTTATTTAAGAGTAATCTTCATAAGATTTTTCTTCAATTAGTCCAGATTTAGTCAAAATATTAATTTCTTTTTTTAATTCAGATCTAATATCGTTAGTAAAATATACGTCTCTAGCTAATTGCACAAATTTTGAGTCAAAACTTTTATCTCTTTCGCATTGTCTTATATCGTCCTCAATTTTCCAAAGCTTAGCATTGATTTGTGATAGCTTTAAATAAAGCTCACTGATAAAGGATGGGTTGTCTTTAAATATTTTTAAAGCCAATGGGTTTAGCTCTTCAAACTCAATCTTAACGTTAGAGAGTTTCTTCTCGTCAGAGATATTTGTTTGTTTTAATTCTAATATTGAGAGTTTGTCTAATAGCTCCCCATTTGATATTTCTACTTTCATTATTAGTTGTTTTATATCTACAAAAGTAATTAAAAAAGAATAGAGAAATAAGGGGCTGCAAGGCATAAAATTAAAATCAGGCTTTTAATAACCTGGCTTGAGCAACTCTCTAGGTAACTTGTAAAAATCACTATTATGGAAAATAAAAAGAAAATAAATGTTTCGGGAATAGCTAGGTTAAAAATAATTAATGACAAAATTGTTATTAATAAAATTAGCGTTGTTGATCTTCTACGCTCGTTTGTTTTTACATAGCCTTTCCAAATATAGAGACTTAAAAAAATAAAAATAAAAATCAACACAAAATTAAAGTTCCATTTAGAATCAATAACTACACCTTGATTAAAAAAAAGTTCGGAGTATACCTTTGACGTAACCTCAAAAAATAATTGGTTAATAAAATTAAAAAAAGAAGAGTATGGGTGTATGGATATTTCTAAAATATACAAAAAGGAAATTGCAGAGATTATAGCCAAAACAATTACAATAATATTGTTCAAATTAAGTTGTGAATACAAAAGGAGTGTGACAATTAATAATATTAGAAATAAAATGGTGGGGGAATAAAATGTTGAGGCAATCAAAATCCAAAAAACCGCATCGAAAACTTTTTTATTTATGTTTATTGGGGTTCTAAGGCTAAATATTTTTCTTATAGCAAGTAGTAGAAAAATATTTGAAAACAAGGCCTTATAAGACATTGACTCTTCTATTGTGAGTCCTATAAGAAAGCAAACAGCTACAATGCTATAGTTGTTTTTTTTATTAAGTATGTTTTTGCTAACAATAAATTTAATTAAAAGGATCGAGCTTAACAATGTGACTAGCAATACAAAGTAATCTACTATACTAATTGGGCTATTTTTAATAATAAACAATGAAGACAAGTATATAAATGCAAAGATGTAATGAACGGGGTTAGATTTTGTGAAAAAAGTTGCTATCATCTAAAGAGTTTGTATCTTTGCAAGATAAATATAATATATTAAGATTATGCGAGATTTAGTTTATGGAATTCAAGACATTTTTTTGAATTACCTTTTAGTGCCGTTTGAACTATTAAGATTTAAAGAACTTGATAATTGGTGGGTTGCAAATTTCATGACATGGATTTCTATTGCTGTTTTTATATGTGCGTTTACATATTGGATGCTTCAATTAAAAAAGTTTGAAGATAACAATGAAGAAAACAAATCAGTTTCTGCACATTCATTTTTATAAATCAAAGCCTAAGTCTTTTCTATAATACATCCCTTCAAAATAAATCTTAGAAGCGCTTTCATAAGATGTTTCTAACGCCCTTTTAAAGTCGTTTCCAAAAGATGTAATTGCTAATACCCTTCCACCATTTGTGTAAATTTCGTTACTATTTTGGACTGACCCAGCGTGGTAAACTGTTGAGTTTACAACGTCTTCTACACCGGTTATTTTAAGGCCTTTTTTATACTTATTTGGGTAGCCTCCAGAAACCAAAACGACTGTGGCTGAAGATCTATCATCAATTCTGAGTTCAATTTTATCTAATGTTTTGTTTTTAAATGATTGAAATATTTCAACAAAATCATTTTGAATTCTAGGGAATACTGCTTCTGTTTCAGGATCTCCCATTCGGACGTTATATTCAATAACTTTTGGTTCATTATTGACGTTTATCAAGCCTATGAATATAAACCCTTGGTATTCAATATTGTCTTTTTTAAGACCTTCAATTGTTGGGATGATTATATTAGTTTCTATTTTAGACAATAGTTTATCATCAGCAAATGGAACTGGAGATATTGCTCCCATGCCACCAGTATTTAATCCAGTGTCACCTTCTCCTATTCTTTTATAATCTTTAGCCGTTGGGAGTATTTTATAGTTTTTTCCATCAGTTATTACAAAGCAACTAAGCTCAATCCCGTCCAAAAACTCTTCTATAACCACTTTAGAGCTTGCTTTTCCAAATTTCTCTCCAATTAACATTTCACTTAATTGTTTCTTTGCTTCTGACAAATCATTTATTATTAAAACTCCTTTTCCCGCTGCTAGTCCGTCTGCCTTTAGAACATATGGAGGGTTAAGAGTTTTTAAAAATTCAAAACCATCACTTACGTTTTCTTTTGTGAATGTTGCATAGGATGCTGTTGGAATATTATGGCGAATCAAAAACTTTTTTGCAAAATCTTTACTTCCTTCTAAACTTGCTGCGTTTTGTTTTGGTCCAATGATAGCTATTGATTTTGTTTGCTCATCTTTGGCGAAGAAGTCGTGTATTCCATTAACTAATGGGTCTTCTGGTCCAACTATTATCATATTAATACCAAGTTCAAGAGATGTCTTTTTTACTTGTTCAAAATCATTTATGTTTATTGGGATGTTCGTGGCAATTTGCTGGGTGCCAGAATTTCCAGGAGCAACATATAGCTTATCCGTTAATTTACTATCTGCTATTTTTAATGCAAAAGCATGTTCTCTTCCTCCAGAACCAAGTATTAGTATGTTCATTGATGTTTTTTTGTAAAAATAATGTATATGTGATTATTAAAAAAAAGAAAAAGACAACTAATATGCCTTGTCTTCACCCTTTAAAGAATTTGATATTGTCCTAAAGATGATTTTTATATCTAGTAATATTGACCAATTTTCTAAATAATATATATCAAACTTTATTCTGTTAACTATATCTGATTCTTTTTGAACTTCTCCTCGGTACCCGCTAACTTGAGCTAATCCCGTAATCCCCGGTTTAATCACATGTCTTAACATGTATTTATCAACTGTCTTGTAATACTTGTCATTTTCTTTTATCATATGTGGTCTAGGGCCTACAACGGACATGTCACCAAGTAATACATTTATAAATTGTGGCATTTCATCAAGGCTAGTTTTTCGCAAAAATGAACCTACTTTGGTAACTCTAGAATCTCCCTTTGTTGCTTGTAAATTATGTGCATTCTCATTGACTATCATTGACCTAAATTTAAAGCAGCTGAACTCGTCATAGTTGATTCCGTTTCTTATTTGTTTAAAGAAAATAGGTCCATCGGATTCTTTTTTAATAAAAAAAGCTATGATAGGGGTTAACCAACTCAGAATAAAAATAACAACAGTTAAAGAGATGACAATGTCTATAAGCCTTTTAAAAAACATATTCGCTGAGTCTTGAAGAGGGACTCTTCTTAAAGATAATATTGGTAGCGAATCATAAGTTTCATAAATAAGTTTTTTAGAATTCAACTTCGTTGTGTTTGGGATAAATTTTATTGTTTTTAAATTATTGTCACAAAATTTTATCAGCGCTTTAAGCTGTTGATCTTTAATAGTTTCGGTCGAGCAATATATTTCGTCAATCTCTTGTTCTTTTACAAATCTAATACACTCTAAAACAGATTCCTTAGATATGTCTAAAAAGGTTTTTTTATGCAGGTATCCAGACTCCTTATTTGTGTTAAAAAAAAGTTCTAAATTTTGTGACTCTATAGTGTTTCCTATTATTATAGTTTTTCGGTAATTTCCGCCAAAATAAGATCTGAATGTTTTAATTGAGTAGTATGTAAATATCTTAACAAAAACTATTAAAATTGAAATTGGCATTAGTAGTTTCAAAACTGAAGTTGGTTCAAGTTTTAAGTCTGGAAAGATCCCTGCAAAACAAAGGAGAGACAAAGTAAACAATACGATTTGGTTAAATAACAAATTAATTATTTTAAGAATATTTGTATATCTATATATATAGTAAAATCTATTGAAGACAGAGATAATAATCCATAAAACAGATAATATAAAGAAATGCTTGAGCTCAAGTTCTTTATCTAAATAAAAGGCTAGGAACTGCTGGGTAATAACAATAATTATTGCGATATCAATAAGATAAGACAAAGGGCTAATTAAGCCTGAGTATCTTCTTTTTTTACCTTTTATCATTTTCTGTTTTTGATTTTACAAAATCATTTAATTTAGATTCAAAGTTAGAAGTGCTATATTTTAATGATTCTTTTCTGATAAATTCATAATTGAAGTCGATTTTATTAAAACGATTTATTGCGTCTAAAATTGCATTCGAGTCTTGCTGTTCAAAGAAAACTCCTGTTTTATTTTCAATTACAGTTTCTTTAAGCCCTCCCTTTTTAATTGCAATAACCGGTGTTCCACATGCTTGTGCCTCGACTGGTGCAATACCAAAATCTTCTATGCCTGCGTGAATAAATGCCTTGGCTTTACTAACGTAATTATAAACAACTGAAGAGTTCGAGTATTCTACGAATCTAATGTTTTTAGATGCGATTTTTTTCAAATAATTCTCTTGTGATCCTGAACCTATTATAATTAAATTTTCCTTGCTTTTATTAAAAGCCTCAATAATTAAGTCCACTCTTTTATAAGGCTCAAGTCTGCATGCGGTAACAAAATAGTTTTCTTTATTTTTTTGGAGTTTAAAGCCCTCTACATCCACTGGGGGGTAAATAATTTCAGAGTTCAATTTATAGGTTTCTTTTATCCACTTTTGAACAAATTGTGAGTTTGCGATTAAATAGTCGGGGTTTGAGGCTTGTTTAATATCTATTTTTTTTAAGTAATTTAAAATTGGGGATAATAAAAATCTTACTTTTTTTCCAAAATATATTTCTTTTTTATCCCATAGGTATCTTTGATTTCTTGCTTGTATATAGGAAATATGTATTTGATTAGGGTTTGTTTTTTTTATTCCTTTTGCCACTGAAAATGATGACGAAAGTATCAATTCAACTCCTTTGTCAACTTTAATTTTTTTAATAAAATAAGGAAATAAAAAGAAAAGATATCTGAAATTACTTTTAAATAATTGAAGGAAAGAGTTCTTGATTTTGATGTTGTTGTTTGAAAAAACCTTCTTTAGATCTTCTTCATTCATTATGTTGATCAACGTATAGCAAGTTTCAATTTGAAATATATTAGTTATTGAAGAAATAACTCTTTCAGCCCCTCCGTATTTATCTAACCAATCAACTGCTATTGCTTTTTTCATTTTATTGCTTTTTTTGCATTATCCTTTGACAAAAGGACAATTAAAATTAAAGAAAAAAGATATACTCCAATTAATCGATGAAAGTTATTATAGACTGTCATGTAGATTAGCATGCTTATAAGTAATAACATATTTGTGTGTGATTCTTTAGCTACTTTAAAAGCCTGAACAAGAAATACAAGAAAAATAAGAGTCGCTAAAATTCCTTGGCTTATTAAAATATCTAAATATTGATTGTGTGTGTTAAATTCTTTATCAATAAACCAGTTTCTCTTTTTTTCTTGAGGAATGTTTTTATACTTCTTCACCAATTTTTCTGTCGTCCGTGAGTAACCATTGCCTGTTATTAAATTTGTTTCTTTTAATATTTCATAAGAATATTTCCAAATTAAAAATCGTGGCTCATGCATTTCTATTTTTTCAAAATAACTAGTTCTAAAATTGTCATCTGAGTGAAAAAGTCTTTTTGATAAGTTGTTATTTGTAAATAATATAATAGTTGTAAAAACAAATATCGAGAATACTGCTACATATCTCGTATAGGATTTTAAGAATGTAAAAACATAATAGATAATTATAAATAAAACTGAAATAATAGCAATTCTTGCAGCAATTAAAAAGATAAAAAAGACAAAAAACACTGCTAAAAAGAAGTTGTATTTTTTGCTATTTTTTAACAGTCTTTGCATAGCAAAAATTAAACTAAAAGTACACAAAAGACCTAAGTATAGTCTTTGAACCGGAAGTGTTTCGTTTATTAAAGGTCCTTCAGCGAAATTGAATACTCCTGTCTGAAAAACTATTATACAGATTTTAATCAAAGAGTATGTGCAGGCTGTAAATGTTCCTAAAACAATTCCTAACTTTAAATAACTAACACTTTTTTCTTTTAAGCCAAATGATAATATCAATAAAAGTAGGATTTGAAATAATTTTTTAATCTGAGATATGTCTTCAAAAAAAGAACTCATAAAAACAGATTTGAAAAAAATGAAAAAAACGAAAACAGCAAACCAAATTACAGCCTTTTTGTTTAACATTTTAGCTAACTGACTCCAATTTATAACAAAGGGAAACAATAAAACTAAAGCTATGTTTGCTCCGTTGGGTATAGCATAAAGCTTATCTCCAATAAACGCTAAAGAAAAGCAAATTATAAAAAACAGACTTGTATATATTTTATCTAAAGAAAATCTCACCTGTATATTTTTGATTTAATAAATGTAAGGATTTTTACAGGTATTGTTAATAGAATTAAATTTCTGATTATAGAATAAATAGGGGTAAATCCAAAATAAAAATTATCTATTAAAATTCTGATACGATGATATACTTGGAGTTTTCTGTTTTTATAAGAAATTGAGTCATTAGACATCACGTAATCTAGTAATATTTCTGGGTAATTCTCACTCTTAAATTGTCTTGTTATTTTGAAGAAGAAAGCATAATCTTGAGCTGCGCGCCTATATTTGAAGGGATAGTTTCCTGTTGTGGAAAGTATTTCTGTTCTAATTATAACTGTTGGATGGACAAACATACTATTTTGATACATTTTTCTTTTGATTGTTTCGTAATCAACTGGGTGTTTTAAATTATACTTAAAAACTCCTTTATCGTCAACAATTCTAGCCCAACTTCCAAGCAGCTTGATATCTTTATTGTTAGATAAATAATTCAGCTGTTTTGTAAATTTGTTTGCGTGGCATATGTCTCCACAATCTAATCTGCCTATATATTCATATTTTTGAGATACTGCAAAATCAAGTCCAATATTTAAAGCTGTACCAATGCCTGAATTAGTTTTAAGAAATCTGAAAAAAACATTACCAGTATACTTTATGCTGCTCTTGTCTAATCTTTCAATGCTTCCATCATCTATTATCAATATATCTGGCGTTGATTCTTCATTTATTGATCCTATAGTTCTTTGAAGACCACTTACATTGTTATAGTGAGGAAGAAGAATAATTATATTAGACATTACTAATCTTTTTATTTGAAGCGACGAATATTAAGGCTAGGCAAATCCAAAATCCATAAATTCTAAAAGTATCCATCTTTAGCCAATTTAACATAAATCCAGCCATAGAAACAAAAATTATTATGGCTAGTAGGTTTTTTTGCATTTTTAAGTTATTGTAACACCAGATCATTATATATGACATAAACAATAAAAAGCTTAACAAACCTAAAGCGCCTGTCTCTGATGCTAGTCGTAAATAAAGATTGTATCCTGGTGGAAACCTTTTGCTATTCTGATTGAGATATTTTAATCTAAATTCCCAATTATTTCTTTTTGCCCAACTTGGATATTTTGACCTTGCGTCAAAAGCTTGTTGACCATAGCCCGTTCCAATAACTGGGTTGTCTAAAAAAACTTGATACATTGCGTATTGAATTCCAAATCTTGATTTATTAGAAAGGGAGTGATCATCGTCATTTAGCTTAAAAGATTGAATTTCGTTATCTACATAGTTTATAATTTTTGGCGCATAAACTAAAAGTCCAGCCGAAATAGTAATTACTGAAGTTAATACGATTTTTGAAAATATTTTATTGTATTGATAAGATTGCGAAATTGCAAAGACAAATATAATTGCTTGGACTATTATAATAAAAAATGCTGCTCTAGAGCCTGAAACAAAAGCTAGCGCTATAACCAGTAAGGCAGGTAAAAATTTAAAATAGCTTTTTGAGGTTATTATGAAACTACACATCCATGAGAAAATTGTAATTAAATAAGTCCCCAGCGCTGGGGGTTCAAAGGTAACAGATGAGATTCTTTTAAGTCTCAGGTCTGTTTTGGCCTCAACAAAAGGAAAGTAATCAAAAATATTCAGTAATGGTTTTTTTAAATTTATCATGTTAAATTTCACCACTAAAATTTCAATTATGGAGTAAATAATAACGATAACAAATGAGTAATAAATTACTTTTCTTATTGAATAAATTAACCTTTTTGGGCTGAGCTTTAAAAAGCTATTATAAAATGTAATAGGAAGAATAAAGGCTGCTAGAATTAAAGAAAAATACTGTCTTAAAAATCTAACAATCCCAGATGTTTGTTTAAAATAGTTATGTAAAACTGTTTCAAAATTAATAAAGGTTGTTACTGCCGCCCAAACTAAAAAAATAATTAATGAATAAAAGATTGGGCTATGAAAGGGGAGTTTTATTTTTTTCTTAAATAGTATAGTAAAGAATGCTAATAAAAAAAACAGAACACACGAATCTCTGTAATATTCTCCTAAAAAAGAAATGCCTTCCCATGAATTAAACGGAATAAAAAATATTCCGGTTAAAATTAAAACAAATGAAAGGTTAAGTATGTTAAGGTCTAATTTCATTTATTGAGAAATTTTTTATTCCACAAACTTGTATCTACTCCTATATTAGAAAGGTTAATTACTTCTTTTTTAAAAAGATTCACAAGCTTATTTTCTGTATCAACATCTATTGGATTGGCCTGATAGTGATAATTACTTATAATGCTGTTTTTAATTTTTTTCATCCATGGTGAAATACCAATAAATTTTTTTAAAACAGTTTTTATTATTCCTTGCTTAAAAATAAAGTTTGTAATTAAGTTCTTTTTATAAAGCCCTCCTTTATTATATCTATTATCAGAATTACTAGGGATAAATTCTGAATTTACTCCAAGAAATTCATACACCTTGGCTAAGGTTTTTATTGTGTCTGAATTAAGTTCTTCTTGAGTTACAATTAAAACCTCAGAAAAGATTTTTTTAGCTTCAATAATTTTGTCATAGTAAAAGGAGTTAAAGGTATATAACCAAAAATCTGAATAGCCCAGGCTTTTTCTGGTGTCTTCTAAATCTAGTGATTTGCTGAAACTTTCTGTTTCCCTTTGCTCTCGAAGAAGGTGCAAATAATTTGAATAGGCCCTTTTTATTGGGTCGCGAAGTAATATAATTATTTTAGGGTTTTCTAAAGTCTTGTTGATTTGTTCATAACAGCTTGGGTAGTTGATATATGAAGGGGATGTTTCTCCAATTGTTTTTTCTGTAGTAACATTTTTATACAGTTCTAAATATGAATCTAAGTTTTTAACTTGGCCTTTTTTTGCTTCTACATCTCCAGGGCCTTTGTTAAGTTTTGAAATATTCGACTGTGTGAAATAGTGAAGCTCTTTTTTATTAGGCATAAATATATCTGGGTGTGCATCAACATAATAATGTAAGGCTGTCGAACCACATTTTGGAAACCCTGTAATTATAAAGTTTGGTTTATTCATGCTTCAAGAAATAAATGTTTTAACATTGTCTAAATAAAATACAAGAGCTGATGCAAATAATTTAGATAACACAAAACTAGTTGTTGTCGCTATCGCTGCCCCCAGCATTCCAAAAGTTGGAACTAAAAGGATATTCAAAACTACGTTAATTATTAAAGAGATTAATAAAATTACATTTAATTTCTTTTGCCTGCCGGTCATGTTTAAGTAAAGAGCTGAAGGGCCTGTAATAGAATTAAAAAATTGTGCGATAAGCAGAATCCATAAAGCGTTTTTAGCAAGTATATAGTTGATCCCAAACATTGATAAGATATACTCAGAAAAACATATTAATAAAATTATAATAGGAAGGCTTATTAAAACATTTATTCTTGTTGCTTTTTTTAAAATTAGTTTGAGCTCAGAAAAGTTTCTGTCATTATATATGCTAGCAATTTTCGGGGCTATAACAATGTTTACCGAAATTAATGCCAGGGCAGTTACTGTGGCCAATTTAACCGCAATAGAATAGTATGCAACTGACTCGAAGGTATCATAAGCACTGATAAAAAGCACATCTGTGCTTTGCATCAGGAAATAAGATATTGCGCTAAGGGCCATTGGGTATGAAGTTCTTAAAATGTCTATTGAAGAAAAGTGGTCATGTACCGTTTTAGGAAAGTCTTTTTTAAAGAAAAGTGAGTAAACCACTATTGTGCTAATAATAAACAGCACTATAAAACTATTAAGAAACCACACAGCTAAATCTTCTGGCTGGTCAATTATGTAAAGAATAACAGAAAAAATAAAAAAGGGTGTGTATCTAAAAAGGTTTCTAAACGCCTCTGAAATTACAGTGTGTTTTAATGCTCTAATTGTATCTATATTAAGCATTGTAATTGAGTAAAAAATTAGACCCCGTAAGGACAAATTTACCAGTTCATAAGCTCCTTGCTTGTTAAAAATTTGATTTATTGTTTCTTTCTCAATCATGAGCATGGGCATATATAAAACAGCACATGCTGTTAAAATTAAAAAATTCATTTTGAAATAAATTGATTTAATTGACCCGAAAGATTTATTGGATGTCAAAACACCTGAGTAATATATTATAGCTTGGTTTGTTCCAAGTAAAGACGCTCCGCTTAAAATCATAAGGGTAGATCTAACAAAGTCATATTGACCAACTATTTCAGCAGAGAAAGAATTTGTTAAAAATAAGGAAAGAAAGAACATCAATATAATTCCCGATATCCTTAACAGCAAAACGTTTAAGCTGTTTTTTATAAGAAAGTTTTTAAACATCAAAGCTTTATAGTTGCTTGCTTTCTAACTCATTTAGCCAAAAATATATCTTCTTTAAAGTCTGAATTATTATAAAAATAAAACAAAGAAGTAATGGGTAGTAAACTATCTTGTTATTTTTAATAGAACTACTTTCAATCATTAAGTTAGAATTGTTAACAACAACAACTGTGTTGTTAGAATATATTTTTTCTTCTTTTAAAATCTCAACTTCTTTTGTTAATTCAATTTTTGTTTTTATTAAATCATTCGGCCTTATGTCCTTGTTGTCAACATAAAGCTGTGAACCTATATTAGAGGAGTTGGAAATGTCATTTGTGTATTTTAGAATAATCGCATCAATCTGATTTATTGCTTTTTCATTACTTTTTATTCTGTCTGAAAAGCTATTTATTTTTCTTAACTTTAGCTCCGTAAATAATGGGTTCGTATTTAAGTAATCTATTATCTTATCAATAGTTTCGCTGTCTGCCTTTGGACTAAAAGAACAAGTTAGTGTGTGGTATTTATAATTTGAAATAAAACTACTTGTCATCGCAAGGTTATCTTCAAAGTTTAAGTTCTCAAATAGTGTTCTTATTTCATTTGCCTTGAAGGTTTCGTCGTTGATGATTTCTTGTAAATTAACAATTGGAGATATTGTTAGCTCAAAAACATTTAATTCGTCTGAAGAAAACCCTATTTCATTAAAAAAGACAATATCTTTTGCTTCAATTTTTTGGTTAATTAATGAAACCGCATCGTACACGTAATTAACTGCATCAAAGTTAACTTTTAAAAGTACTGACGCTTCCTTGTTAGAGTTATTTTGATTATTGTTAAAAAAGCCTAAAACAGCTCCAACAATTATTAAAAACAAAAAGGCCTTCCATTGTATTGCTAGATTTTTTACGGCTTTAAAAAAGAATATTATTAATTTTAAAAAAGATGATTTAATTTTGCTAATTAAAATAATTAAATCTATTTCTCCTGGGCTCTCATTATTGTTCATAATCTGCTGTTTTTGTAAATCTAATATTTATATGTTAGGTGTCTTGTCTAAAGAAGTAACGAATAATAAATTAGTTTATTTTAAATAGTATGGTCTTTAGCCTAAATGAAATCCAAAAGCACATCGGCTATCTTTCTGTCATTGGATAATTTAGGGATTTTAAACTGGCCTCCAAGTTTGTTTTGAGAGCGCATATAATCATTAAATCCTCCCTTTTTAATTATTCTAATTTTCAACGGCTGTAGAATCTTCCCCTGTATTAGATCTAAATAATATTTGTTTTGTTTCTGCATGGCGGTGTCTAGCAAAGAAGAAAAAACTTTTATGTCTAGTGTTTCTGAGGAAAATTCAATAAGCCACTCGTGATAGGGAAGTTCGTTTGTGGTGTTTACTTGTGGTGCTACTGTAAATTCGGTAATTAGTGTGTTTAGTTCATTACAAACTTCTTGGATAGAGCTTTCGACATCTTTAACAATAACGTGCTCTCCAAATGCTGAAATAAAATGCTTGATACGACCAGTAACAAGAATTTTATGTGGAATCAACGAGGTAAACATTACTGTGTCTCCAGTATTATATGCCCATAAGCCTGCATTAGTGGAGATGATTAAAACGTAGTTTACGCTTATCTTAACATCTTCTACGGTAATTCGGTTGTGATTGTTTGAATTAAAATCTTTTACTGAAATAAATTCATAAAAAACTCCAGAGTCGAGTAGCAAAAGAAGGTCTTTACTTTTTTGAGTATTTTGATAAGCAAAAAAACCTTCGCTTGCCGGGTAAAGCTCAATGCTGTCTACTTTTCTTCCAATTAAGTCAGCAAACTTTTTCTTGTAAGGTTCGAAATTAACTCCTCCGTAAATAAATAAACTAAAGTTTTTAAAAACTTCTCCTATATTTTGATTTTTTGATTTTTTGATTTTTTCAAAATACATTTGAACCCATGAAGGAATACCGCCAATTATAGTCATGTCTTGATCGATGGTTTCTTCAATTACCTTGTCTACTTTCTTTTCCCAATCTTCGATACAGTTGGTCTCCCAAGAAGGAAGTCTGCCTGCTTTCAAGTATTTTGGCACATGGTGTGCTGTTATTCCCGAAAGCCTTCCGGTTTTAATAACGCCCTCTAAACCAAGAATTGGGCTTCCTTGTAGAAAAATAAATTTTCCAGAAATAAAATTTGTATTCCCTGTTTCATTTATATAAAGCAGTATTGCATTTCTAGAAGCTGTTATATGTTCTGGCAAACTCTCCTTAGTTATAGGAATGTATTTGGTTCCTGATGTAGTTCCTGAGGTTAAAGCAAAATAAATTGGAGAGCCTTTCCATAATATATTTTTTTTTCCTGTTTTGATTAACTCTATATAGCTTTTAAAACCCTCGTAATCACGAATAGGGGTGTTCTTTGCATAATCTGAATAGCTTTTAATGTTGTTGAAATTATGGTCAAGCCCAAACTTAGTTATAGAGGCTGTCTTTATAAGCTTCTTGAAAACTTTTTGCTGGGTTAATCCGGGCTGTAAAGACCACTTGTCTATGCTCTTTTTTTTTCTGCTTGCAATTGCATTTATTACTAGTTTTTTGAACATATCTAACCGTTTATTCAAAATCAATTAGTGTATTTGGGTCTATTGAAAACCCTTCGCTCCAAAGTTCGAAGTGCAGGTGTGGGCCGCTTGTAAGAAGTCCTGTATTGCCCGACATTGCAATAATTTCGCCTTGCTTTACAAAATCTCCTTGAGATTTTAATAGCAGCGAGTTGTGCTTATAAATTGAGGTTAGATCATTGCCGTGATCAATTATTAAAACGTATCCAGTTTGGGTAGTCCACTCAGAAAGTAAAACTGTTCCGTTTGAAATAGACTTTACAGGCGTTCCTTCATCAACACTAATGTCAATGGCAAGGTGGTTGTCAGGGATCGAATAGTTTTGGGAGATAATTCCCGTTATCGGAGTTGTTAATAGGTAGTACTCTTTGTCTTTAGTAATATTATTTAGATTATACTTATCTTCATTTTCTACTAATTGACGTAAAATTGAATCCTCTTTAGATGTTTCAATAATTTGAAGATCTAAAAATTCATTACTAATAATCGAATCAATATTATATTCAATTGTTTCTAAGTCGCCTGTTAATACCTGTTTTAAAGAATTGATGTATTGATCGTTTAGGTAAACTATTTGCTGTAAAGAGTCTGTTTTAAATCCAAGAGAATTTGCTTGTTTTTGTAAACTAATCGATGAATACCCTGGGATATATTCTCTAATAGGAGTAAAAAAAAGAATAGAAGATGTGATTAAAATAATAAAAAACATTAATGCAAATAGAAGAGTAAAGACATTTAGTCGACTTATTTTAAATGAAGTTTTTTCTTCGTAAGTATGGTCGTTTAAAAGAACAAGCCTATACTTTGTTAAGAGTTTTGTTAAAAAACTTTGTTTGACCTCTTTTTTACTTTTCATAGTTACAAAACTAATTAAATAATCTTAGATGAGTAAAATGTACATTAATAAACTATAATTATTAACTTTGTAAAAAACTTACAGATGATTAATTACGTTTTACCACTTGCAATGCCTGGAATTGGTTCGATAGCTTTAATTGCCGGGGCTTTATTACTTCTTTTTGGAGGAAAAAAAATTCCAGAATTAATGAAAGGAATTGGTGGAGGGATAAAAGAATTTAAAAAAGCAACTAAAGAGGATTTAAAAGATGAAGAGAAAGAAAAATAATTTTTCTTAATTAATTATAATACTTTTTATAATTGACTCTAATTCAAAAACATAGCTTCTTTTTTTTACAGACGGCGCATATACAAACCCGTCTATGTAAATCTTTCTTTGATTTTTTGTGTCCTCAAATTCATATCCAATAAAAGGGCCTGCCATAAACTGATCTGTAACCTCCCACATACCTCGGTATTCTTTGTAGCGGATATTATTTATAACACCTTCTATTGATTTTACTATATAACCGTTATCTACACTCATGCTTGTCTTATCAACTGGTCCCGGAATATGTAGTCTTGAAATAGAGTCTCTAATATTAATGTAGTTATTATCGAGCTGGTCTTTGCTGGAGTCGTCGTATACCATCAAATTAAGGCTTCCGGAATTGGTGTCTTTTCTCAACCATATAAAATCGTTTTTCGATTTGGCTACTCTATAAACAGAAGGATATTTTAAATCTATCTTAAAGTTTGTTTTGAGGTCTGAGCTCTTTGATAGAGATTTTTTTATTCTTCGTTGTTTTTCATTAATCTCTAATTTGTTTATTAAACTTACCATTGAGTCAGAGTCTTTTTTTATAAGCCTAATGATTTCTTTGGAGTTGGGGCCAAAAAACTGTATGACTAATTGTGGCGTAGCGTATTTGTTATACTGAACTAATGTCTGAGTTTTCTTAGCCTTTTGAACCTTAATTATGGTTCTGTTTTTAGTTACAAAACCTGAAAAAACGCGAATCGGTATGTGTCTTAGAGAAAACATTGGCTCTCGTTGAGGAAGACCATATATTGGTTTTGAAAAACTTTCTTTTAATGTGTTCCCGACTGGTCCTTTCCATAACTCATCACTTAAAGCCACAGATATTTCATTTAAATTACCAGAAGAGCTTGGCAGCAAATTAGTGGTGCTCTCTTTACAGCCACAAAAAATTATAAATACAATTAGGAGCTTTCTCATAATTCTAAGTTATTGTTTTTTTGGGAACTTTCTAGGAAATAGGATTAATCTCTGTCCAATATTTAGCCTGTCGTTTTTTAATTTATTCCATTTTTTTATGTTTGAAATATTAACTCCGTAGTTGTTGGCAATCTTCCCTAAAAAGTCACCACTTACCACTTTATACACTGTTCTAGAGTTTAACTCATAAAGATGAGGTAATGGTTTTTCTCTAGAATCATAGTCGAGAGCTGCTTGTTCGTATATTATAGACTCTTTTTGAATAAAGTTTTCTGTATAGATTTGAGGTAAGGTTAGGAAGTGATCCTTGTTTTTTATTAAGGGTATAATATTGTGAACATATGCTGGGTTTAAAAATTTTAAGCTATCTAAAGGGATGTTTATTTCGTCTGATATGTGAGAAAAAGACACCTTTTTTTTGATTAATAACGTGTCTGTTAGCAGCTGTAAATGTTTTGTTTTTTCTGTTTCAATGTTGTGTTCACTAGCATATTCAAACAAATAAAGTGTTGATAAAAACGAAGGAACATAATTTGCTGTTTCTGTTGGCAGGTACCCTCTTAGATTCCAGAAGTTTGAATAGCCTGATGCTTTGATTACTCTTTTTATATTGGTTGGGCCATAATTATAGGCTGCTATTGCGAGGTTCCAGTCCTTAAACTG
>Ga0209830_10001450_pt1 | contig 20938 bp, 18 predicted proteins | sample ArcticOcean_MG_C_12_FD_187439 | JGI IMG/M metagenome (GOLD analysis project Ga0209830, IMG submission 187439) | Marine microbial communities from western Arctic Ocean - ArcticOcean_MG_CB8_130 (SPAdes) (version 2) | ecosystem: Environmental > Aquatic > Marine > Oceanic | place: Arctic Ocean...
AAGTAGGAACTGCATTATCGATAATAGTAAATACAGACGAAACTGCACTTACGGCATTGTTAAATGTATCTTCAACCGTTGTCCCAATAGCAACGTAAACATTTTGACCACTAGAAAAGTCTCCAATAGGATTAATAGTTATTACATTTTTGGCAGAATTTATTGATGCCGTAAAAGGAATAGCAGTGCCACTTGAATTAGTATTTCTAAGAGTAATTAAGCTGTTAACATTGCTATTTGTGATTTCAGAATCATTTAAATTTCTCATCGCTGTATTAAATCCAATAGTAATATTGCTGCTTGCTACAATATCTGTACTGCTATTTGTAGGAACAATAGTAGCTATTGCTGCTCCAGTAGTTGTCACGGTAAAAGTAGATGATGATAAACTAGTTTCATTGGCTGATGCATCTTCAACTGCTAAAATTGATACATAGACTGTCTGACCTAATGAAAAATTATTATTAGGATCAATGGTTATTATTTTTTTATCTGTATCTATTGTTGCAGTGAACTCAAGATCACTTCCATTTAAATTTGAGTCTTTAAGTGTAATTAAACTTGCGATATTGCTGTTAGTTATCTCAGAAGTATTGGTATTTACTACAGCTTCATTAAATTCAATATTTATATTTGAATCGCGCCCTACTCCAGTATCACCATCTGCTGGATTAAATATTATAGTTGGAGCAGTTCCATCGGCAGTAGTGAAATTTATTGTCGTTGCATCACTTATACCTGCATAAGAATTGCTTGAGCTATCATCAAATGCAGTTTCATCAATGGTTAAATGATAAGCCGTCTGCTCATCTAAGGTTACAGAAGGATTTATTGTTATTTCTGTTGATCCTGAACCAGATACTTGACTGCCAGTAACATCAATTGCTTCGACTGTTGAGCCGTCTGAAGACTTAACAATTATTATATTGCCACTGTCAGCATCTACAGCCTCATTAAATGTTAAGACAATATTCGAATCTACAGCAATTGCAGTAGCTTCATCAGCTGGGCTAGATGAACTTAAGATGGGGTCAGCTGAATCAGTAACGGTAAATGTTGCAGAGGAAGCGCTCAATGCAGTATTGCAAACATTCTCGACTGTATTGCCAATCGCAACATAGATCACTTGTGAACTATTTAGATCAGATGAAGGATTAATTGTAATTACTTTATCACTTGCATCGATAGTTGCATCAAAATTAATATTAGATCCACTCGAATTAGCATCTTTAAGAGTAATGTGAGCATCTACATTAGAATCAGTTAAGTCACTATTATCTGAAGCTTTTCTTATAGCTGTATTAAAAGTAAGAATAATATTGTCACTTGCAGCATGGGTTGAAGAACTATTTACAGGATCAAATGATACAGTTGGTGCAAGTGTATTTGTAATCGTTCCACTATTATTTGTAGTACTACCACTTATTGTCATAGTATTACAATTTGTATACCAAGTGCCTGAGCCACTTAATATAAAATTACCGCCAATAAGAATATTATCTGACTGACTTCCAACTGCACCACTTAAAGTTACATTATTAAAATCCTTTATGGCACTTGTACCTCCAGCAAATATATCTGAATTATTATCAAAAGTTACCAGTCCTGATCTAGATATAAAACTCCCATTATTTGTCCAATCACCACCCACATTAATGTTATAATTACTTGCGCTGGCATCTAATGTTCCACTAGAAATGCTAACTGACCCATTAATATCTAAATTTGCATCCAAGGTAGATGTACCAGACTGATTAAAAATTAGATTAAAATAATTATCACCTGCAGCTAATCCAGTGGCCCCAGAACCATCATAAGTAACAGTTCCACTGTCAGTATCCATTGTAGTAATATTGACAGTTTCAGATCCTAAAAGTTGAAAATTACCATTATTTACCAAAGTCACTGCTGTCAGGTCTTGTCCATTAATATCAAATGTAGAACCACTATTAATTGTTAGTGTAGAAGTTATATTTGTAAGATCATTTACCAATGAAACTCCAGAAGTATTATTAATTATGACATTTCTAAAATTATTATTACTTGTAATGTTTTGATTACTTGATCCAGAAAAAGTTACTGTTCCATTGGCATGTGTAAAGTTGTTTTTACCAGATTGTTGCCACCAATCACCTTTTATAGTTATATTTTTTCCACTGCTTGATGTGCCACCAATTAGATCACCATTACCTCTAATATATAAATTATTATCAACTGTAATATCGGTATGTAATCGTTTGTTAACATCTCCTCTAAAATCAATATTATAAAAAGATCCAGTTCCGGTGACTTTAAACATAGCTTCACCCCAGTTGTTTTTAGTATTCATTATGAGAGTTCCATTATTATGATTGAATGTACCACCCTCATTTCTAAACCCTCCTCTGACCTCAAAGGCAGAATTGGAGCCAGGTGCATTAATTGTTGAGCCACTATAGAAAATTAAATTATGCTGTATTTTGAGATTACTATCATTTCCTTGTGAAGTAATCGTAGCACCATTATATAAAATAGCAGCACCACCATGAACTCTGAAGTCAGAGTTTGCAGGTATTAGTATTGTTCCATTGTTTTGAGCAAATCCTTTTGTTGGATTTAATATATTGCCATTTAAATTTATAGTTCCAGTGTAAGCATTTTTAATGGTTATTTTTCCTATCCTTACATAGCGATCTACAGTGACATTTGCTGCATTAGCTTGGAATATAGCATTATCATTAGTACCATCAGGGTAACCACTTATTGAGTTGCCACTTGCATTTGACCAGTTTTGACTATGAGACCAGTTTTTTGTTCCTCCATTATCCTGAGCGGTCCAATAATAAGTTGCCGCTTCAAGGCTAGTGCTTAAAAAAATAGTTAATATAATAATTACTAGTAATAAATTGAAGCTTTTTAAAATAAAAATCTTGGGATACATATAAAATTATTCATAATTTATTATAAAGTTTTATATGATTTACTGAGATTCCATACTGTACATGTCACCAAAATGGTGATATTGTCCATTTTTAATAATACGATTAAACACAGATGAAAGACTCTATTAATCAACAACTAAAAAAACCTACTACTTCTGATTTTTCTGCAGGATTTTATGATTGGTCAATATTTTTAACTAACTTTTATCTAAGAATTAAGCAAGTACTCAAAATTGATTACGACAGCTTTATGATACTTCAAATAACTGTGGGTTATTATCTTAATGCTATTAATAAATCAGGATTTAATTCAATTGATGAACTTTCATTTAGATTTGAGGAAATCGTTAATGAAAAAACAAAAAAAAATTCTAGACTTACAGTCACAAGTATTTCCTCTGCTTTAAACATGCCTCGTGAAACAACAAAAAGAAAAATAAATAGTTTAATAAAAAAACAATTTTTATCTATGAATGCCAATAAATCAATTATTCTTGGCCCAAATTATCAAAAGATTTTTGAATTATTTGCATTAGAGACAACTCATGACTTGGGAAAACTGATAACGAGGTGGGATAATAAAAGTTATCTAAATAGATTAATGGGTTTAATAAAAAAATAAATTCAATATATATCTTTACCGACATATGAGTGAAATTTCACCAATATGGTGATAGTGAAGATTGTTTCTTGGGAAATACTATGTAAGCATCGCGCATAATTTTATGCGAACAACTATTTTTCATTCTATCACAGCGTTTTGCCTTGTCATCACTCTTTTTATTCCTTCTCAGGTAATGGCTCAAGATGCGTGTGTCAGTGGCACTAGTACTGTAGCAACAGTCGGATGTTTGATTGATAATACTGACAATGTTACCTTCGACTTAACGGGTGATATCTTAATTAGCTCTGGTTTGTCTGGTATAAGACTTCGCAATTCTGATTCTAATATCCTCAATTACACTGGAAACATAAGTACCACAAATTCGGGTGAGTATGGTATCTCTGCGATTGGCGGTAACTCCAACGTCATCACGATAAATGGTAATATTAATACTAATGGAGCAAGTGGCCACGGTTTATTAGCGAATAATGGCGCCTCTAACATCTTCACGTTAAATGGGAATATTAATACAACCGAGGATATTGCCTACGGTATCCTTGCGGTTGCCGATGACGATGTCACTTTCACGATAAATGGAAATATTAATACAAGCGGTGGAGATGCAGCTGGTATGTTGTTAGTAGCTCCAACTAACTATTTCAACATTACGCTAAACGGGAATATCAATGTCTTGGGAGGGTCGAGAGCCGACTCAGTGAATCCACGCGGTATTGATATTGGCAACAGTCAAGCAGGTAGCACTATAACCAATCTTGGGATAATTACTACCGCGGCGGAGGTGGGTGGTGCCGCTGCCTACGATATTTATGTGAGATCAGGTGCTACTCTTACCAATCTAAATAACCGCCAAAGTGGACTTACTTATTATGGAAAAATACCAACTAATTACAATGCTGTCATTAACAGTACTTCAGACTACGGAAAAATAATTTATAGCACCGTTAGTGGAACGACTTCTTTTGGTATATATCCAGGGTCTGTTTTAAAAAGCGAAACCACTTATGCCAGCGTCATTGATGGTTTAGAGTCGTCAAATATCACCGCTGGAAATTCAGGTAATTATACTTATGACGGTAGAACTTGGGCGTGGACCTTGGAGAATCCATCTTCTAACTTATGGGACTTGGCCGTGGGTTCATGCACAGGCTGTGTTAAAGAAGATACGCAAGACACCATTGAGGAAATTGGGGATAGCATTGGCTTAGAATTTTCACAAATTTTACACAAAGGCACGTCTGCCACCGCTAGTTTTGCCAACATGAATACTTACGATTGTGATTTATTTGATAAAGAAGGAAAATGTTACTCTGTAGGTGGCCGTCATACAGACGTAAATGGCAATAATGATTCTGACTCATCAAGCTCAGGGGCAGTGTTTGTTTTTGGTAATAAGTTTAACGAGAACTTTCGAGTTTCAGCGTTTATCGACCAACAAGTAGATAGAAATAATCCTAAAGGTCTAAAGGTGCATAATAAAGGGCCTATGATCGGTGGGAACTTAGTATGGAATCAGTTTGCTAATCATCTTGGTTTTCAAGTTAGAGCAGCCAATGCTTACCAAGCAAAAGATATGACCATTACCAGAAGTGAACTAGGTGAGGCTGAGGCAGGAGTTGGTAAAACCGAGATTGAGGTACAAAATTATGTTGCTGAAGTGTCATATCAATTTAATGGTGGGGATAGTTTTTTACGCCCCTACCTTGCTGATAGTTTTTTCCGCCCCTACCTTGCTGTGCGTCGTGCTATTATCAAACAAGATGGTTATACCGAGACAGGAGTCGAAAACCCGTTGACCTATAATACCGTAGAGGATAAATCGACTACAATAGTTATAGGCATGAAAGCCAAATACAGACTCAACCCTACCTTCACCCTTAATGGAGCTTTTGGTGTTGAAAATGATATAAGTAACAAGGTGGATAAAATCCAAGCCACTTCTTCAACCATAACTGGGATCACACCAGTCGACTTCAATACCAGTATCAACAAAACCAGACCAGTAGTAACTTTGGGTGCTACTTATCATATCGCCCCAAATAAAGCCTTTTCAGCACAAGCACAATATCAAGAATTATCCTACACCAAAACTACTGCTAAGACTGTTTACTTTAATTACACAGTTGGGTTTTAATTACTAACAGTATTCATATACTTTATATTTTCAGTTATCTTAACAGAGTTGACCCAAGTGTGACAAAACTGTTTGCTGCTCATTTATTTTTTTGCCAAGTTTCATCTACTAAGGTAGGAATGCACTTCAAATCTTTTTCTTTAATAAACACGCTATTTTTACCAGAGAGTGATTGATTTATCAATTGTGCTAATATACTAGGCTGATCATTTTGAAGGTAGTGCGAAGCACAGGGTATTCGCCAATACGAAGCAGGTGCATCTCTATTTTTTAGATAATTATCCCATATAAAATCAGCAATCTCCGTTTTTGCAATTGGATCTCGCTCACCCCAAATTAGAGTTGCCGGTATCTTGCTTTGCTTTAGCGTCTTTAACCACGCTTGCTCAAATTGCCTTCTATCTTGAATATATTTAAGTGTCTTTGGAAATACAGTAGTGCCGCCCTGGTAATTAAATATGGAAGAAATATTTAGCTGTTGTTTTTTAGTCAATGCAGGAAAATAGATTTTGGCCAATAATTTGGTAAATCTGTCTGGAGTTAAAATAAAGCGAGTCATAAATTGACCAAAAATTGGAATAGTTAAATATTTCTGTACAGCAGACAACTTCGCTAAAGGAAGATAAATACCACCATTAAGAATCACGTGGTGATCTATTTTATAAATAAGTGTGTCTGTCTTTTGGTATAGAGCAAGAAAAGCAAAGCCAACGCTATCTCCCTTGTCATGAGTTAAAAGTGTAAACTTACAAAGATCCAGAATTTCTCGAATAAAGTAATCTAAAAGCCTAGCATCATCTGAAATTGAGTATCGATAACTCCCCTTGGGTTTATCAGAAAACCCGTATCCCGGCGTATCAATGACTGCAATGAAGTATTCTTTTTCTAAGTAACTAATAAGTTCTTTGAAATCATAGCTGCTTGTCGGCCAACCATGAACCATAACGATAGCTGGATTATTTATATTCCCAAATGTACGGTAAAAAATATTTAGTTTAGGGAGATTATTATTTTCAGGATTATTTGACTGCCAACGAAAATATAATCCTCCACTGCTCCATAATGCTGCATCAGGTCCAATACCTAAATTTCTTTTATAGAAATCTCCAGCATTGCTAGATTTATCTAATGGTTTAAAAAGTAAGTAAATAAGTAATAAAAAAATAATTATGAAAAGTGAAACAACCATAAATAAGATATTATACGTTTAGTTATCCCAAAAAATATATTCATCACCATCTTCATACTCTTCACCAGCGTGCTTATCTATAAGTATTGGAGTTGCTACAATACTTGAAAAATTTGGCTCCATTTGTTGATCGTTATGTTTCATTAACAAGTTTTCAAGCATCTGAACTTTTTCTGGCATTTGGTTAGCCAAGTTATTTTTTTCAGTCGGGTCTTTACTTAAGTCAAAAAGCCATAATTTTTCTTGATTAGTGTCACTAATCATTTTCCATTTTTTATGTAGCACTGTTTGTAATCTTCCCTGTCGCCAAAAAAGGGTTTCATGTGGTGGTTGATTATTTTCTATAAAAGGTAAGATATTTTTTCCATCAATAATTCTATCTGTAGGAATAGAGGCTTCAGCTGCAGCAGCAATGGTTGGTAAAATATCATTTTGGTGAATTGGGTAGTCAAAAATCGTTCCTGGTTTTATCTTTCCTGGCCATTTTGCCATAAAAGGAATGTGCATTCCTCCTTCAAAATGACTTAATTTCCAACCTCGAAAAGGCTTATTGATATCTGACAAATTAATATAATTAGCACCACCATTATCACTTGAGAAAATAATTAATGTATTTTCTGACAGACCTTGTTCTTCAAGTGTATCTAAAATTTTACCAACACCTCTATCTAAAGCTCTTAACATTCCTGAGTAAACTCTTAACTCATGTTCATTTTTTTCAGAGAGATGGCTAAAGTGGTCATAGTCTTCTTTGAGTGATTGAAGTGGATTATGTGGTGCAAAATGACCTAAATATAAAAAAAATGGTTGGTGTTTATTTTTTTCAATAACCTTTACTGCTTCTTCAGTGTAGTAATCAGTTATATACCCACCTGGTTCAAATGCCTCGCCAGCATTAAATGTTACAGAAAACTGTCCGGCCGCTCGTACCATTCTATCTATAGCTGCATCAGTATGTGCATTTACAACATTAGGATCATTTTTTGGCAAGTAAAATGCACTTAATAGCTGCAAACTATCATCAAAACCCTGGCTTGTTGGATTGGTACCACTGCTTTGTCCTAGATGCCACTTACCAATATGAGCATTATAATAGCCTTGCTCCCTTAATATTTCAGCAACAGTAATCTCGCTAGATGGCATGCCTGCATATTCACCAGAACCTATAAAGTTTGTTTCTGTGTCTAAAGAAAATTGAGTTTTTAGCGGTTCATCATTAACTTCGTTCATCCATTTCATTATGGTCAAACCAACTTTATAAAATGGGGTAAACTCATAACCAAATCTAGTAGAATATCTTCCAGTCATGATTGAAGCTCTTGAAGGTGAACAGCTGGCACTAGCCGCATAACCATTATTAAAAATAACACCTTCGTTTCCAATCCGATCAATGTTAGGGGTCATCAGAGATCCATCACCAGCACCACCATTGTATAGTGACACATCATTAAACCCCATATCATCAGCAAGTATAAGAATAATATTAGGTTTTCTATTTTCAATAGACTCATTTGAACTTGAAGGGCCATCAGGCCAAATAACTTCTCGATGTGGCGCTACCGGTTGTGTAAAATTCATTATACTTGGTAGTGCCCAGACTATAATCTGAACCCGGCATGTCCATGCTATTGTTCCTAATAAGAAAAGAACTATAGCAGCATATAAAATTTTTTTTCTCATTACTCTATAGTTGTTAAATTAATTTCACTTGAGTTAGTTGGTAAAATTACCATTGTGCCATCTTTTCCCAATGTCCATTCATCCCGAACTTTATCTACACCTCTTAAAAATATCATTTTTGCTATTAGTCCGTCTGGATAAGGAATTAAATGATAGAAAATTAATCGCTTAGCGTTGGCGAGATTGGCTGCTTTGGCTGCTTGTGCTGGCGCAGTATGATAATCCAATACATCAATTAAAATTGTGCCAATTCCCTTGGTCGCAGGATTATCATTGGCAATATTAGCGGCAGCTGTATTCATTACATTTGATAGTGCCTCATGAAAAAGTACATCAGTGTTCATTGCGTGTTTAATTAAGTTTTCACTATAAGAAGTGTCTCCACTTATTGTGATAGATCTGCCCTTATAATCAAAACGATAGCCTACAGACGGTGTGACAGGGTCATGCTGCACTAAAAATGCCGTGACCTTTAATCCATCTTCTTCAATGATAACTGAGCTATTTAAATCAATAATATGCGTATCAAAACCAGCGACATCTAAAGGAGCCACTTCATCTCCATGATGCTCATTTCTCCACTTGTAATCTAACTGATAGGCTTTTTCAAATCCACTAGTTATAGATTCAGTGCCCTCAGGTCCGTATACTTTTAATTTTTTTTGACGATTCTGAATTACCCAACCACCTAAATGAAGATCAGCTAAATCTGAATAGTGATCTGAATGAGTATGTGTAAGTAGAAATGCATTTACATCCCCTAAATCAATTCTCCAGTTTCTAAGATTTGAAACACTGCCATCACCCGCATCAACAATAAAAACTTTTTTACCAGCCTTAATTAGAATGCATGTTTCAGCAACATAGGCTGCAGGCAATGGTCCTCTAGAGCCACAGAGAACAGCTGTCAATGCATCCTCTGTTGGTAATGGGTTAGGTTTATTTATTCGTCGATCAAAATCTAATTTTATAAGAATATTCTGAACAGTATGTGATCTAACGGTAAAAAAAATAGCTATTAAAGCAACAAAACTAATGATAACAAAATATTTAAATATTTTCATATATTACTTTTTTTTACTACTCTTGAGGCAGTCAACATCAATAAAACAACGAGTAAAACTTCTCCAGCAATAAATTGGGTGGCAAAAGATGCATCTAAAATCACCCATGCTAAAACACGATACACGGCAGTCAATCCAAGCAAGAGGGCCGGTGCATAAAACCAAACTGAATTTAAGGTATAAACAGCAAGCAACATCATTAAACCAATTCCTGTAAAATAAGCTCCAACATCTCCAATTTGTGAACTCAGCCCCAATCCTTCAGCGAAAGAATAAATGCCAAATGATGCAGCAATATTATATGGAGACGCAACCCACATAATTCCAAAAAGTATAAATTGAAAGCCTGCTATGGTAACTAAAGTAACTAATAATTTATTCATAATTCTATTCTCCCGATGCCAAAATAGACATCATTTTTTGTGCAGTTTCGTGTCCTGCATTTTGATTTTGTCCAGTTACAAATCTTTGCTCTTGATCAACCACGATATGATTAGCAAAGATATCTCTGAATTTAGTTTTACTTTCAAAAACTACACCTGCTTTGCGTAATTCAATCTCAGGATGCAGTGGAGTCATTTCAATGCCAAGCTCCTTCACCTGTTTATCAGTTACTCCTGTCATATTTCGACCTGCAATTAATAAATTACCATTTTTATCTTTAGCTTTAAGTAATCCAAGTGGACCGTGACATACGGCACCAATGATCTTATCTGCATAATAAGCTTGTGATATTTTTGTGCCTAGGGTTTCAGAAAAACCTAAATCGTAAGCAGCACCCCAGCCACCTGCAATGAAAATGAGGTCGTAGTCTGTAAAATCTATATTATCTATAATCATTGAATTTCTAAGCTTATTCATTGCCTCTACATCATTTTGAAATTTCTTATCTGATGATGTTCTAAAAAAATAATAAAGTGTTTCACTATCAATAGGAATTTCACCACCTTTAATACTTGCAAGGTCAACATCCATGCCGCTATTCATGAACTCATAATAAGGGACGGTAAGTTCTGAGCTCGCTACTCCAGTTTGTTTTCCTCTAACTTCTCCTGGAAGATTCAATACATTGTGGCTTGAAGCAATTATTAATGCTTTTCTTCCATCAAGTTTAAAAATTTTGCTATCAAAATCAGGATGAAGGCCTAATGATTTTAATAATATTGGAAGCATTATTGCCACTAAAATTAACAAGCTTACCAAAATGATAATTGTTCTTGTGACTAATGATTGATACATATATTTATTCCCTTGTTGATAATAATTTTTCTGTCTGTGATATAAATTTTTTAATAATGATTTTGTTTGAAAATTTATAAAATGTTGAAAGTCTTAACCAGCTTGCAAATGAAATAGAGGCATCTACATATGCTTGATCTATCAAAGATAGCTCAAGGATTTCTGGTATAATAGTCTCAAATCGCTGTTTAAGTCTTATGTTTCCTTCTATAAGTCCTTTTCGAGCAGATTTAAATTTTTTAATTCTTACGATTGTTGACACAAATACATTTTGATAATCATCATAGATTTTAACTCTTTCATTAATAACAAATGTAATTCGATCTTTTATTTTTTTAGATATTAAATTCTTATCTTGAAAATAATCTTCAATCATAATCATAAATTTTTCATGACAGGATTCTATTAGGCTTTCCATATCATCAAAATGTCTAAAGACTGTTCTTAGGCCAATATTTGAATGCTTAGCTACTTGTTCGGCAGTAGGCCATTGCGCAGAGTTTGATTTTAAAAATAAAAAAACGGTCGAATCTACGATTAAATTTTGAGTTTTTACACTTCTAAGATGACGTCCATCTTTTTTATTACTTGGTAATATCATTATTTACAACGATATATATTGACATTGTTAGTGTCAATACATTAAAATTTTATAATAAATCAGGCGTACAAAAAAATTTATGAGTTTACCAAATCCATTAAAACTAATAGGGGCGGTAGGATCACCTTATACTCGAAAAATGCTATCATTTCTTAGATTTAAAAGAATACCCCATACAATGATTTGGGGCGATCCAAACAATTATTTGAATAAGATAGAAATAGAAAAACCTAAACCGGGGTTGCTTCCAACATTTATTCTACCTGATAAAAATGGTGATTTAAAAGCTGTCACTGATTCAACACCATTAATTAGAAGAATTGAAAATGAAATAAATGATCGTACCACAATCCCACCTGACCCAGCTTTAGCTTTCTTAAATTATTTGCTGGAAGATTTTGCTGATGAATGGTGTACAAAATTTATGTTTCACTACAGGTGGCATGATACAAGAGACGCAGAAAATGCTGGAACAATTTTACCGTTACAGATGATGGGGTCACTACCTGATAATGTATTAAACAATTTTAAAAAAATGTTTAGCAAAAGACAAATTGATCGATTGTGGGTGGTTGGCTCTAACAAAGATACTGCTCCAATTATTGATGCGAGTTTGAGAAGGTTGCTGTCTATCCTTGAAAAGCATTTTACCTCGAACTCTTTCTTAATCAGCAGACGGCCTGCATCATGTGATTTTGCTCTATTTGGTCAGTTATCACAACTTGTAAATTTTGATCCAACACCAAGAGAAATAGTGCATGAGGTTTCAATGAGAACAGTCGCATGGGTTGGTGTTACTGAAGATCTTTCTGGAATAGAAGTTTTAGAAAATGACTGGTTTCAGATTGAAAGTCTTCCATCAACAGTAAAAGAACTATTTGCTGAACTTGGAAAAGGTTTTGTTCCTTCATTATTAGCAAATGCAAAAGCAGTAGAAAATGATGAAAGAGAATGGGAAACTAAAATCGATGGGTGTGTGTGGAGACAAAAATCTTTTCCCTACCAAGCAAAGTGTTTAAAGTGGATTAATGAAGAGTATAATTTACTCAATGATGTCGATAAGGCAAAAGTAGATAGTTTTCTTAAAGACACAGGGTGTTTGGAGTTGCTAAAAAACTAATGAAAAACATTCGCAAATTAATATTCTTTGCACAAGAAGCTTCTTTTTACTCTGCAATAGTTCGCCCAATGCTTAGATATAAAAATATTCCATTTACTGAGACAGCTTATGCAAAAAATATAATAGAAAAATTTTTTGATAAAAGTGGAAGTGTTCAAATACCACAAATTATGACACTCGATGGTCAAATTATTCAAGATACAACTCTAATATGTGACTATTTAGAGCAACACTATCCCGAGAAATCAATGACTCCTATTACACCGATACAAAAAATTATTTCAAAAATAATTCAGGAATTTGCAAACGATTTTATGATAATGCCAGCAATGCATTACAGGTGGAATTTTAAGTTTACCAATTGGAGAGTTTGTTATTATGATTTTGCTAAATTAGCCGTTCCAGATTATCTATTTTTCTTACGACCCTTTATAGCAATGAAAATTACCCCAAAAATTGAAATGGCTTATAGAAAAATGGGTGGCTTAGATGAAGATTTTATTCCAGAAATTGAAAAATGGTATTTAGATTTTCTAAATAAATTAAATATACATCTTGCACAACATCGCTATCTTTTGGGTGATAGACCTTCTATTGCTGATTGTGCATTGATGGGACCATTATATGCTCATTTGGGTAGAGATGCTTATCCTAAAAAACTTATGATTAAACTTGCTCCTAATGTCTACGAATGGGTTAAACGTATGAACTTTCCTGACAATACTGATACTGACTATTTAAGCAATGACGAATTACCAAAAACTTTGATGCCTATTCTTGATTTAATATTTAAGCATCAAGGTGAAAAAACTATTGGTATTATAAAAAAAACTGATGAATACATGAAAAAAATGTCAGACAAAAATGAATTATTAAGCAGGTTTAGTGGAAAAGCTAAATTTCAATTAGGCAAATATTTGGGTACAAGAGCGACAGAGGTGCACATTGCCTGGCTAAGACAAAAAATGCTGGAAGATTATGACAATTTCATAGAAAATGATAAAGTAAAGATTACAAACTATTTAGAAAAGAATAACTGGATAGATTATTTTGATTTACGTCTTAACCAGCCTATTAAACGAATAAGAAATAAATATTATCATAAAGATGCTGATGAAAATTTTGTAAAAGAAAGAGATCAATTTATAAATCAAGGAGCTTTCTCTGGTGGCAAGAAATCAAAAAGAGCGACAAGAGACTAATAACTTTTAACAGGAAAAAAAATGATTGAACTATATACTTCACCTACACCAAATGGATATAAAACATCTGTAACCCTAGAAGAGCTAGAACTTCCTTATAATGTTCATGTAATTAATTTACAAAAACAAGACCAAAAAAAACCTGAGTTTCTTAAAATGAATCCAAATGGTAGAATTCCTGTAATAGTAGATACCGAAGAAGACATTACAATATTTGAGTCTGGAGCTCAGCTAATTTATCTTGCTGAAAAAACTGGAAAGCTTATGCCAACTGATATTAACGGTCGTTCCTTAGTTATACAGTGGTTAATGTTTCAAATGTCAGGCATAGGTCCAATGATGGGGCAAGCCAATGTATTTTTCAGATACTTTCCTGAAAAAATACAACCTGCAATTGATCGATATCAAAATGAAGGTCGAAGGCTGTTTGAGGTATTAGATGGTAGATTAAAAGATCATGAGTATCTCGCTGGCGATTTTAGTATAGCTGATATTGCAAATTGGTGCTGGGTGAGAACTAGTGCGTGGTCAGGTATTAACATTGAAGGACTGGATCATCTGAAAAGATGGAAAGATCAATTAGAAGTTCGACCTGGGTGCAAGAAAGGTGTTGCTGTTCCAGTTGATATTATAAAAATTATGCGTGGAAACAAAAAAGAAACTAAAGAATTTGCAAAAGGTGGGTCTTCAATGATTCAAAAATAATTTTAAGAATAGACTAAATATGAATAGAATTACCCAAATACTAAAATCAAAATATCCAATAATTCAAGCTCCCATGGGATGGATTGCAAGAAGTCAGTTGGCTTCTGCCGTCTCTAATGCTGGAGGCTTTGGAGTTATTGAAACATCTTCAGGTGAAACTGAAATGTGTAAAGCTGAAATTAGAGCAATGGCAGATTTGACTGATAAACCGTTTGGAGTCAATCTTCCTATTCTGTTTCTTCAAGACGAAAGTATGATTAATTTAGTTATTGAAGAAAATATAAAATTTGTCACTACCTCTGCTGGAGATCCAGCAAAGTACATTCATGTTTTAAAAGATGCTGGCATAACTGTGTTTCACGCAGTTCCTAGTTTGGCTGGTGCATTAAAAGCTGTGAAAGCTGGGGTTGATGGGCTTGTTGTTGAAGGAACTGAAGGTGGTGGATTTAAAAGTCCTGAAGAAGTTGGTCTGTATGTTTTATTACAATCAATAAGAAGACACACAGATATTCCGATGATTGCAGCAGGTGGAATTGTTGATGGTATTGGTATGGCAGCAGCATTTGCAGCTGGTGCTGAAGGCATTCAAATGGGAACTAGGTTTGTTTCATCTCAAGAAAGTCCTGTGCATGATAACTTCAAGCAAGCAATACTAAATTCTGATGAGCAAGGTACATATATTCTAAATAAAAAATCAAAGCCTTGTATTAGGGCACTAAAAACTGAATTCACCAAAGAAATATATGATAAAGGTCTAATGGATATGTCATCTATGATTGGTATTAAGGATTTATATTTTAATGGTGATATGAACGCAGCACCAGCACTAGCTGGACAATCGATTGGCCTGATCAATGAGATAAAAAGTGTTGATACAATTATTACTGAAACTATTAATCAATTTAATGAAGTTTGTAAAAATATGAGCTCTCATTCATTTTAGAATTGCTTAAGAGATGAAAGAAATGAAATTCGAAAATAGCGTCTACTCTAATAGAGAACAAATGAAGGGTTTTTTTGAAGAAAATAATGATGATCAGGTTATTTTTATGATCAATCTTCTAAAGTTTAAGGATAAAGCAGAATACAAAGATGGAAGAGAAACTAGTCTGACTGGATCTGAAGCTTATGCAATATATGGGAAGATTATGGAAAAGCATCTTAAAGAAATTGGTGGTGAGTTAATTTTCAAATCAAAAATTACAAGAATGACAATTGGAAAAGTTGAAGAATTATGGGATGCCGTTGCTATAGCTAAATGGCCTTCAAAGAAAGTAATGGGTGAAAATATGATGCCATCAGATCCTGAATTATTAGAAGGGTATCAACATAGAGAGGCTGGATTAGCTGGTCAATTAAATATCGAGTCTGTTGATATGGATTTCAGTGATTGATGTAAATATTTAATAATGGGTTTAATTAAATAATTTTTTTTTAATTAGATCTATTAAATTATCTAAATTTTCAGAATTATTTAGCTCATCACTTGTAAGTAATAATGAATAATTATTATCTTTTCTCAGAAAAATACATGGCAACGATTCATTATTATAAAAATCTAAATCACTTAACTGGTCATCATAGATAAAGCTTTTATTCATATTGATTGTCTCTAGAAACTTGCTCCATTTATTATTTTTACCTAAATTTCCATAGGTTAAACTGCATAAACTGCATTCGTATGTTCCTGGTGAAATAATTTTATGTGTCCAGTCTACTGCAGCTTGGTATAGACCACTTTTAGCATTGTAAATAAAAATTAGCTCTTTCACTATACCGCTACTTATCTTTTTTAGATCCAGGTATCCAGTCAGTGCCCGCAAGAGGAACTTTTGCCATAGCAGCAGCTTCTAAAGTTAATGCTACCAAATCTTCTGGCTCAAGATTATGTAAGTCATTTTTACCACAAGCTCTAGCAATAGTTTGTGCTTCAAGAGTCATAACTTTTAGAAAGTTTGAAAGCCGTTTACCTGCTTTAACTGGATCTAATCTTTTCATTAATTTTGGATCTTGAGTAAAAATACCTGCAGGATCTTTACCTTCGTGCCAATCATCATAAGCGCCTGCTTCAGTGCCTAGTTTTTGATACTCTTTTTCCCACTTTGGATCATTATCCCCAATGGCTATCATTGCTGCTGAGCCAATTGAAACTGCATCAGCCCCTAAAGCTATTGCTTTTGCAGCATCTGCGCCATTTCTTATGCCACCAGATATAATTAGCTGAACTTCTCTATGCATATTTAAATCTTGTAATGCTTCAACCGCGGGTCTGATGCACGCTAAAGTGGGTTGACCCACATTTTCAATAAATACTTCTTGCGTTGCAGCGGTCCCACCTTGCATACCATCTATCACAACCACATCTGCCCCAGCTTTGATTGCTAATGCAGTATCATAGTAAGGTCTGGCACCTGCTATTTTTATAAAGATAGGAACTTGCCAATTAGTTATCTCTCTTAGTTCTAAAATTTTAATTTTTAAATCATCAGGTCCGGTCCAATCAGGATGTCGACATGCAGATCGTTGGTCTACTCCCTTTGGAAGAGTTCTCATTTCAGCTACTCTATCATCAATCTTTTGTCCAAGCAGCATTCCTCCACCACCAGGCTTTGCCCCCTGCCCGATAACAACTTCAATTGCATCGGCTTTTCTTAAATCATTTGGGTTCATGCCATATCTAGATGGCAATAATTGATATACTAAGTGTTTTGATTGTCCTCTTTCTTCAGGAGTCATTCCCCCATCACCAGTTGTAGTAGAAGTTCCCGCGGCAGTTGCACCACGTCCTAACGCCTCCTTAGCTGGACCTGATAAGGCTCCAAAACTCATCCCAGCAATAGTTACTGGAATATCTAGTTCAAGTGGTTTTTTTGCATACCTTGTACCAAGTGTAACTTTTGTATTACAAGTTTCTCTATAGCCTTCCAATGGGTATCTAGAAATTGAAGCACCAAGAAATAGCAAGTCATCGAAATGAGGTAATTTTCTTTTTGATCCACCACCCCTAATGTCATAGATTCCAGTTTCAGCTGCGCGACGAATTTCTGAATTCGTATACTCATCAAACGTTGCTGAGATTCTTGGATGTGTTTTAGTTTTATCATTCATGTTTAATACTCAGATACATTATCTATATTAAAATTATATAGTTTTCTTGCGGACCCATATCTTTTAAATTGTTCTGGTTTTATATTTTTAATCTTACTTTTTTTTAATAGCTCTATTATTTTTTTTATATGCTTAGGTTTTATTTTTTTTTCAATGCAGTCAACTCCCAGTGACTTAACTTTGCCTTTAACAAAAATTTCAGTTTCATATAAGCTATCTCCAAGAGCATCGCCTGCATCTCCACATACTAATAAAGTACCAGATTGTGCCATAAATGCAGACATATGACCAACTGATCCTTTAACTACAATATCAACGCCTTTCATAGATATACCGCATCTTGAACTGGCATTACCATCGATTATCAATAGCCCACCATGAGCTGTAGCACCAGCAGATTGCGATGCGTTACCTTTTACATGAACAGTACCTGACATCATGTTCTCTGCAACACCAGTGCTAACATTACCATTTATTATTATATTTGCATTTTGATTCATGCCGGCACAATAATATCCAACGTGACCATTAATTATGACATCCATTTTTTGAATAAGGCCAACACATAAAGCATGGCAGCCTTTTGGATTTGTAATTGTAAAATTTTTCTCCGTATGACTCTTATCTAAGTTCTGAAGTTTTGAATTTATTTCTCTTAATTCTATTTTTTTTAAATCTAGCTCCATCAATTACCCCATGAATAAACAATACCTGGCTCAGGCTCAAAGATATTTGCATCATCTACACCAGGTAAGTGAGCCATTGCCTGAAACTCAGATGCTATAGCTACATAGTCATCTGTTTCAGCTATAACTGCAGGCTTACAAGCAATTTCATCTCTTAAAAGGGCAAAGCCTTTTTTAGTACCTGCTATAAAAGTATAAAAACCATCTAAATTTTTTAAACTTTCTTTTAGTGTAGTTTCCAGATCTTTGCCTTCAGATATTTGATTTGAAATATATCCTGCTGCTACTTCAGTATCATTTTCAGAACTAAAGCTTTCACCTTTTTTAATTAATGTTCTTCTAATATTATTATGATTTGACAGAGAGCCATTATGAACAAGACATTCGTCTTCTGCTGTAGAATATGGATGAGAGCCTTCAGTGGTTATCGCACTTTCAGTTGCCATTCTCGTATGACCAATGCCGTGCGAACCTGAAAATGAAGATAGATTAAAATTTTTAACAATATCTTTTGGGTTTCCTGTTTGCTTAAAAATATTAATACTTTTACCATAACCAACTAATGAAACCTCACTTAAATTCACTTTTAAAATATCTAAAACTTTGTTTGGTTTATCTGCAGTTTCCAATACCACATGATCAGAAAACTTTTTAATTTTTGTTTTTTTTAAAAGCTTGTTAATCTTTTTTTTAAATTCATTTTCATTTAATTTATTTAGACAGATTGAATATTTATAATTATTTTTTACCTCTTTAGTATAAATGGCAAAACCAGCACTATCTGGTCCTCTATTCTCCATGCTATCCAGCATTTCAGACAAGAAAGCACCAAGTGACTTCTCATACTTTTTAGTTTTTAGGTAAAGGCCTACAATTCCACACATTATTTGATATTTCTCATATTAATACTCTTACAACAAAAAAATTCTTTTAAGATTTGCATATTTAAGCTTTCTGACTGCAAAAAAAACTGAGTTATCTGATAAAATATATCAGAAATAAATGTTAGCGGAAATTGATGTAGACGTCTAGTCCCAGAAAATTGATTTAAAGTATACTCAATTTATGTATTGTTTTTTTTGAAATGAAGAAGCATAATTAAACCTATTATGAGTGTAAACTTATCAAAAATTGCTTCTCAGAAAAAAATTAAATACTTCTTAGTTAGTTTTGTAGATTTATTTGGTGTTTTAAGAGCAAAACTTGTGCCATCACAAGCTATCAATGAGATGGCAAAAAATGGAGCTGGATTTGGAGGCTTTGCAACTTATCTTGATATGTCACCTGCAGACTCTGATATGTTAGCAATACCTGATCCGGACAGTTTAATTCAATTACCATGGCAACCAGAAATTGGTTGGCTTGCAAGTGATCTGTATATGGATGGAAAAATTGTTGAACAGGCACCACGTGTAATTCTAAAAAAACAAATCAAAAAATTAGCAGAAAAAAATATGGTCATGCAAACAGGGGTTGAATGTGAATTCTTTTTGCTTAGCGAAGATGGTACAGAAATAAGTGATCCAAGAGATGTAGCTTCAAAGCCTTGTTATGATCAATCAATGCTGATGCGAAGATATGATGTTATCAAAGAAATATGCGATGCGATGTTAAAATTGGGATGGAAACCTTATCAAAATGATCATGAGGATGCTAACGGACAATTTGAAATGAACTGGCACTATGCAGATTGTCTCACAACTGCAGATCGACATGTTTTTTTTAAATTTATGGCTAAATCAATTGCAGAAAAACATGGTTTAAGAGCAACGTTTATGGCCAAACCTTTTCCAAATTTAACAGGCAATGGGTGTCACGCACATGTTTCAGTTTGGGACATGAAAAAAAAGAAAAATTTATTTGAAGATAACGAAGGTGAATTAGGATTATCAAAACTTGGGTATTCATTTATAGGTGGAATAATGAAATCTGCAGATTGTTTTTCAGCATTATTCAATCCATCAGTAAATAGTTATAGTCGAATTGGAGCTTCCAATACATTATCAGGCGCTACTTGGTCACCAAGCACTGTAACTTATACAGGTAATAACCGTACTCATATGATTAGAATCCCTGATACTGGAAGATTCGAAGTAAGACATGCTGATGGTTCGGCAAATCCTTATCTACTTCAGGCTGGTTTATTAGCTCTTGGCCTTGATGGCGTTAACAATAACCGTAAGCCTGGTAAGAGACTTGATATTAATATGTACACTGAGGGGCATAAAGTTAAACGAGTAAAAAAATTACCAACAAACCTTGATAGTGCAATAAAACTTTTCCAAAATAGTGATGTTGCAAAAAATGCTTTTTCATCAAAAGTTGTATCTAACTTTGTAAAGCTTAAGAAAAGAGAGCTAAAAGAATACTCAGCTCAGTCTGAGTTATCAGCATATGACTGGCAGCGTAATAATGCGATTGATTGCTAAGTTGAGTGATACTAAAAAATAAAAAAATTGTTATATCGGCTGGAGCTAGCGGAATTGGCTGGGCAACTGCTAAAGTTTTAGATCAAAGAGGTGCCAAGGTATTTGTGTGTGATATTGATGAAGGACGTGTTAAGGCAATAAACAGAGACAAAAAAAATAAAATAAAAGCTTTTGTCTGCAATGCCGATGAAGAAAAAGAAGTCTATAATTTTTTTAAAGAAATAAAAAAAATTACAAC
>Ga0209830_10001457_pt1 | contig 20878 bp, 24 predicted proteins | sample ArcticOcean_MG_C_12_FD_187439 | JGI IMG/M metagenome (GOLD analysis project Ga0209830, IMG submission 187439) | Marine microbial communities from western Arctic Ocean - ArcticOcean_MG_CB8_130 (SPAdes) (version 2) | ecosystem: Environmental > Aquatic > Marine > Oceanic | place: Arctic Ocean...
CTGATGCTTTATCAATTATTGAAAACCCATTTTTAAAAAAAGGACATGCAAGCTCTAATTTTGATATGGATGGTGTCCGTTTGAATGAGAGAAGTATTATGGACAAAGGCCACCTTAAGAGCTACTTACTATCTTCTTATAGTGCCAGAAAGTTAGGTATGAAGACTACTGGAAATGCTGGGGGCTCACATAATCTTATTGTGAAACCATCCAAAAATACTCTCGAACAGCTAATCCAGGGTGTTGATAAAGGCCTTCTTGTTACAGAGCTTTTAGGGCATGGGCTAAATATGGTAACTGGTGACTACTCAAGAGGCGCAGCTGGATTTTGGATTGAGTCAGGAAAAATACAACATGCTGTTGAAGAAATTACCATCGCGAGCAACTTGAAAGATATGCTATTGAATATTAAAGCGATAGGGAATGACGTTTATCCAAATAGCTCAAAATATACTGGCTCTATAATGATTGAACCTATGACAGTTGCAACTAATACTTGAAGTTAAATAACTAATTATTTAATTAGGGAGATTTTTTTTACTTCGGGAATTTCTGTAGGTATTTTATCGAATTCTTCAGTATATGCTTTGAAGTCATAATCCACATCAGCAGTATCTGAATAGTCAATTTCACCAGTAGTATTATCATTCAGCAGAGCTTTTCTATATTGAAGATATGCATCCCTTTGAAATGCGTATGGATCTAATGAAGCATCATCTAAGATTGACGATGTGTTAAGAAGCTCAGTTCGAGCGTCAATTAATTGCATTATACGTAATTGGTTTCTAGTTCTTACGTTATTCATGTGACTAATAGGGTCAAACGCTATTGTATCTGTTATAAATCCGACAGCATCTCGAGTAGTGGAAGGCCCTATGAATGGTAGAACAAGATATGCTCCTTGACCTACACCCCAGTGACCAAGTGTCTGTCCAAAATCTTCTTTTCTCCGTTCACCACCATTTATTGAATGAACATCAATAAATCCTAAAAGACCAATGGTGCTGTTAACTAAGACTCTTCCAGTATCGTTCACTGCATGTTGTATTTTAAATTGTAATAAATCATTTATAACAGTTACTACATCCTTAATATTGTTGAAAAAATTATTTACCCCTTTCACAACAAAAGGTGGAGTAACAGCTTGGTACCCTTTTGAAACTGGCTTAATAATTGCACTATCTGCAATATCATTAAATTTGTAGACGACTCGATTGATATTTTCTAGCGGATCTTTGTTTGCATGAGATGCACACCCTGCTATTTGGAATATAACCACAACAATAATTAGTAATTTAAATAATCTCATATCTTCCAGATTATCCATTATTGTTGTATTTAAGTCTATTAAAAGAGTTCTAAATCATAAGACATTCTTGATATTGTAGTATAGAAACAACAACTAGCCAGCAGTTTTAAATATAGACATAATTTTAACTTTCTGCTCTGCATGATTTACTATTGGGAAGGGGTAATTAACCCCAAGCTCTATCGGAAAACTATCTGGTGATTTATTAAAAAAAACTGATGGTTGGTGGATTTCTTTTTTATCAAGAACTTCTAACTCAGGTATGTATTTTTTTATGAACTTTCCATCTGGATCAAATTTTTCTGACTGAAGGGTAGGGTTGAATACCCTAAAATATGGTTGTGCATCACATCCAGTTGATGCCGCCCACTGCCATCCACCGTTGTTTGCAGAAAAGTCATAATCAATTAAATTGTCAGCAAAATATTTTTCTCCCCACCGCCAGTCAATTAGCAAATCTTTAACTAGAAAACAAGCAATAATCATCCTTAAACGATTATGCATATATCCAGTAGAATTTAATTGACGCATCCCTGCATCTACAATTGGGAAGCCGGTAGAACCTTTTTTCCAAGCACTAAATTTTTTTTCGTCATTTTCAAATTTAAGGTCGTTGTATTTAGTTTTAAAAGCTTTTCCAGTTTGGATATGAGGAAAGTTTGATAGTATTTGAAAATAAAAATCTCTCCAAATTAACTCATTAAGCCAGGTAGACGACCCTTCAGAATTATCATTAAGCGCTATTTTTGCTAGATGCCTTATTGACACAGTACCAAACCTATTGTGAACTGAAAGATATGACACGCCTTTTATCCCTGGAAAGTTTCTTTCAGTATTATAATTTTTAATTCTCCTCTTAAAATCATTAATTAGGCTTAGACCACCTTTTGTTCCAAGTGGCACCTTCATTGATAATAGGTTTGATTTCTCAAAACCAATTTCTTGAATTGTTGGAAAAGTTTCGGAATTAAACTTTGCTAGGTTGCTTATATAAAGATCACAATCATATTGATTGATGCCTTCAATTAAAATCTTCTTGAGATAGTTATTTTTATAGGGAGTAAAGACAGTATAAGGACTTTCGTTTTGGGTTAATATTTCTTTCTCTTCATAAATAACTTGATCTTTGTATTTGTGAAATTCAATTTTATTTTCTTTTAATTTTTCAGCAACTTTGTTATCTCTATTTACTGCGTATTGCTCGTAATCCTTATTTAAAAATAGTGCATCACACTTGTATTTTTTAATTAAAGAGGGAATTATAAAAACAGGATCACCAATCTCTACAATAAGATCAGAACCTAGCTTATTAAGATTTGTTTTTATCTCCCTAAGAGAGTTCCAAATAAAATCAATTCTACGATCATTCTTGTTATTTAGGCTATTTAGAATTTCGGTATCGAAAATGAAGCAACAATATACAGCTGTTGATTTTTTTAAGGCCTGGTAGAGTGCGTTATGATCATAAAGCCTAAGATCTCTTCTTAACCAGACAAGGCTATTCTTAGTTATATTATTCACGGTGATATGGATGGTTGTTTAAAATTGTTGACGCCCTGTAAAGCTGTTCTAATAGGATAACTTTTGCGAGGTTATGAGGCAGTGTAAGGTTAGATAAGCTCCAAACCCAGTTTGAATGTTCTATAATTTTATTATCTAGACCATCTGCACCACCAATAACAAATACTAGCTTTGGAAAGTTTTGCATCCAGTTTGATAATTTTTTTGACAGAGCTTTTGAAGAACAAGCTGAACCCTTTTCGTCAAGTGAGATAATGAAATCGTTATCTAAAAATTTTAGAATTTTTTGAGCCTCTTCTATCTTTTTTTGTTTTATAGACTTAATATTTTTGTCTGACTTTATTTCTATTAATTCAATTTTAAAATGACCTTTAAGTCTAGAAGTGTATTCAAGCAATATATCTTGAGCCCACTTAGGAGGATTGTTGCCTATTGAAATAATTTTTATTTTCAATTTTTAGTACCACTTTTTAATTTTCAGACACCCATAGCTCTTCTAAATTGTAGTGAGCTCTTGTTGCGGGAGTCATAATATGAATAATAATATCGCCCACATCTACTAAGACCCATTCACTTCCAGAATCACCCTCAACGCCAATTAAAGGAACATTTATTTTTTGCATAGCATCTTTTACATTATCAGCTAAAGCTTTAGCTTGTCTGGATGAGTTAGCACTTGCGATTACTAGGTAATCGGCAATAGTTGCTTGCTTGCGAATATCTATCGATACTATGTCAAATGCTTTAATATCCTCTAAAGCACTTATTACATTATCTTTAATATTTTTAATTGATATCAATTTATTATAACTTATGCTGCTTGAACTGCAATTGAGTGTTTAGTGATAGTAATTTTATTGTATGGGTCAACATAAACTAATAGTGGTTGATATTTCTCAATTTCTATTTCGTTATAATTGGCAAATGTAGCAATAATTAGTTTATCACCAGGGGCTGCCTTATGAGCTGCAGCACCATTTATAGAAATAATCCCAGAATTATTTTCTGCTTGAATAGCATACGTGGTGAATCGTTGTCCGTTAGTTATATTGTAAATTGATATTTGCTCATATTCTTTAATGTTTGCAGCTTCGAGAAGTGATACATCAATCGCGCATGAGCCTTCATATTCTAGCTCAGAGTGTGTTACTGAGACTCGATGAAGTTTAGATTTAAGCATTATTCTTTGCATATTAGTTACAGTATTAGTTTTAAGAATGACATTATAGTCATTTAGTTGTTGGGATGCAAAATTCTATATTATCAATCAATCTTACGTTAGCAAAGGTTGCGGCACCAAGCGCAACTAAATTTAAATCATTATAACGTGGTTTTTTTAAATCAGTTTGCCTCCTTATTTCAAAATAATCCAACTCCCAACCTGCCCTAACTAAGCTATTTTTAGCTTCAAGCTCAGCATCATTAATTTTTGCACCATTTAGTATCGATTCAGTACATATTTTTAGTTGTTTATGTAGTGCTGTTGCAGATAGTATTTCTTTATCACTGAGAAGGTTATTTCTAGAGCTTAGTGCAAGATTGTTTTCACCTCTAATGGTTGGACCTTCTAAAATTTTTATAGGCAATCTGTAATCAAGGACAAATTTTTTAATTAGGAATAACTGTTGGTAGTCTTTTTTACCAAAAATTGCATATGATGGCTTTATTAATTTAAATAGCCTATCAATAATTGTAAGAACACCCTTAAAATGTCCTGGTCTTGATTTTCCACATAATTGATTAGAAATTGGTGGCATTTTGTAGGGTAGATTTGAATCTGTTGGGTATATATCCTTCACGGAAGGATTGAATAATATCGATACACCAGTCTTTTTTAATAAATATATATCTAGGTCTAATGTTCTTGGGTAACTTTTAAGGTCGCTATTAGAATTAAATTGAACGGGATTAACAAATATCGTCAGAATAATGTTGTCACTTATTTTTTTAGCTTCTTTTATTAATGATAAGTGCCCTTCGTGTAAATTACCCATAGTCGGAATTAAAAAAATATTTTCTAATTCTTTTAAATGCTTTTTGAGGTCTAGAGGTGACTTGATTATTTTCATTAGACCTTTCGATCATGAACTTTTTTGATAAATTCATTTAATTTTAAAAACATCTTTGATGGCATTATCTGATTTTTATTATTTGATAGCGATGCCTCTGAAATACCGAGCAAATCATATAATAATTCTACTTCACCATTACAAAAAGATGAAGATTTAAAGCCTATAGTTGGTATTGATAACTCACGAGTAATATTTTTATCGTTTAAGATTGAAGTCATTGACATTACAACCATACTTAAGCCAGCATCTTCAAGTTTTTTTGCTATAACAAGTAAGTCGACAGCAACTAACTTTTGAATTTTATTGATTTGAGGCATTGACCCAATATGTCCACAAACTTGAATCTTATTTGAACTAAGGTGTTTCACAATTTTAAGTGTATGCTCATCACCCCCCTCAATTTTCACAATATCTGCTCCTGCATCAATAAGAAGCTTGGCATTCTTTAAAGCCATATTTTTATTAAGATATGAATTAATAGGCATATCGCTAATTATTGGCATAATGGAGGCCCCCCTTCTTACAGCTTCTGTATGATATATAATCTCACTTATTTTTACTTCACGAGTAGATGTTTGGCCTTTTATCAGAACTCCCAAAGAATCTCCAACTAAAAAAGCATCGCAACCAGTATTTGATAAAAAAGATGCAAAAGTCGCATCATAACAAGTGATAATGACAATATTTTTTTTAGTAAATAATTTTTTAAGATTGCGCATAATTATATTAATTTCGGGTTAAAAAATTCTCTTACGCTATTGATTTGATGAATTCTCTCTACTAATAAATTAAATGCTGATGAATCTTCTAAGAGGTCAAGATTTTCATTATTAATAATCAAAACCCTAGAATGATGATTGTTGTGAAAATAGTTACTATATGACTCAGCAATTTTTTCTAGATACTCAGTTGATATTCTTTGCTCATATGGGATATTTCTTTTTTCAACGCGCTTTCGAAGAAGATCAACAGGCGTCTGAAGGTAGATTACTAAATCAGGGATAGGAGCCTTAGGATGTAGATGATTATAAATTTGAGTGTAGAGCTTTAGCTCCTCATTGTCTAAGTTAAGGTTTGCAAATAATGGATCTTTTTGTAGAAAAAAATCAGCGATAATCCCACTTTTAAAGAAATCTTTTTGGTTGAGTTCATTAATTTGTTCTGCTCTTTGAAAAAGAAAGAAAAGTTGAGTAGATAAAGCGTAATGCTTCATATCTTCATAAAATTTTGGTAGAAAAGGGTTGCGATCAGCTTTTTCCGTGAACATATTAGCACTAAATTTATTAGCCAATAGCCTAGCTAAGGTAGATTTTCCACAACCTATTGGACCCTCAACAACAATGTATGGGTATTTATTAAAAATATTCAAACTATTTAATCCTGTTAATATTTTCTGGAGCTAATATTTTTATTATATGTTTTATTGGGCCGTGATTTGGCAGCACAATATTACTGTCAATATCATTTAGCGGCATTAATACAAAAAGCCTCTCGTGCATCCTTGGGTGCGGGATGGTTAAATTATTTTCGTTTAAAATTAAGTCATCGAATAAAAGAATATCTAAATCTAAAGTTCTAGGGCCATTTTTATTAATTCTAATTCTACCAGCGAAATTTTCAATTTTTAAAAGTTTATCTAGGAGTTCCTGAGGATCCAGATCTGATTTAATCTTTATTACTGCATTAATGAAGTTAGGCTGATTTAAAAATCCTACGGGTGAAGTTTCGTAAAGATATGATTTTTTTAAAAAAGTTACCCCATTTATCTTGCTAACAAATAACATACCATCTTCAACCTGTTTTTTTGGGTTATTTAGGTTGCTCCCTAAAGCAATAAAAATAATACTCATCTTTTTAATGATTTTTTTTTATTAATAAGTAGATCCTGGTCTTGTTTATTTGATTCAATAAAATTAGTCCACCAAATACCTTCAGATTTAGAAATTTCTGAAACCTGACAACGTAGCAACATGAAATCATATGAAGCTCTAAATCTTGGATGATTTAAAAGTCTGTAGATTTTCTTTGTTGAGGTACTTTTAAATCTCGGCTGAAGCCTCCAAATCTCACTCATCGTAATTGAAAATCTTTTTTGTATTGGAAAAATTTTAGCCTGTTTATAAAGAACATCATCAATTGCTTTATTTAAAGCTAAAGATGGGTGAGGAAAGTTTTTGCTATATTTCTTTGATAATTCTTGAACATCATGCCATAAGAAAACTGCAAGAAAAAATCCTGGGTTTACAGATTGATCATTTTTTATACGAAGGTCTGTATTTATAAGAGCTTGAGATAGGAAGTCATGGAAAGTCTTATTTTCATTTGCTAATGTTGGAAAATAAGTACAACTCAGTTTATATTTTATAAACAACACCATGCTATCTTCGGCATGTCCTGTTAAAAATAACTTCATAATCTCATCAAATAATCGTGAGTATGGAACAGATTTGAGCAGGCCAGTAGACTTTTTAAGCTCACTTAACGTTTCACCATCAATTTTTATTTTTAATTTCGCCGCAAAACGAATAGCCCTTAATAGTCTAATTGGATCTTCTTTATATCTTAATTTTGGGTTACCAATAAGTCGTAACTTTTGATTTTCAATATCTTTTAGGCCACCATAAAAATCAATTAATTTTTTTTCTTCAACATTGTAATAAAGTGCATTAATAGTAAAATCTCTTCTTTCTGCATCTTCTTCAATAGATCCGTATTCATTATCTTTTAGAACACCATTTGACATGTGTATTTTTTGTAATGGCTTTGCTCTAAAAGTTGAGACTTCTATAATTTCACGACCGTAAATAACATGAACAAGTTTAAATCTCCTTCCAATAATTCTAGATTTTTTAAAAATAGATCTGACTTGCTCGGGAGTTGCATTAGTTGCAATATCGAAGTCTTTAGGCCTAGAGCCCATTAAAATATCGCGTATTGCTCCACCCACTATAAAAGCCTCATATTTGTTTTTTTTAAGAACTGCCAGTGTGTTTAAAGCGGAATCACTTATTAACTTATGATCAATTTTTTTTGTTTTAAAAAATGAGTTAATTTTCTTTTGAATGACCTTCAGAAGATTTCTATTCATGAATTGTAGTGATCAAATTTCTTTTTTCCATAAAATATCATTATGCTGATTTATTTTATTTAAAAACCTTGCTAATACAAATAGCATATCGGATAGGCGGTTGACGTATTTCAGTGAAGCTTCGTTAACTTTGTCAGATTGAGCTAGTTTGAATAAATTTCGCTCAACCCTTCTGCAAACTGTTCTAGCTAGGTGGCAATATGATGAAATTCTAGATCCACCAGGTAAAATAAATTCTTTTAATGGTTGCAACTCGTTATTCATTTTATCAAGACTGTTCTCAAGGAAATCAATTTTTTTTTCATCTATTACCATATGGTTTGGTATCGATAATTCACCACCAATATCAAATAAGTCATGCTGAACTCTCTCAAGAATAGCTTTCATATCATTAGGTATCTTTTCTGTTAAAACAATCCCAATAATTGAATTTAATTCATCAATATTCCCTAGGGATTCAATACGAGAATTAAATTTATCTACTCGAGAGCCGTCAGCTAGCCCAGTTTTTCCTTTATCACCAGTGCGTGTATATATTTTTGAGAGTCTATTTGCCATATTTATCCATGTCCATTATTCTACATTAACCTACTTTATTTATTATTTTTATCTCTATAATTAGACTTGTTATGAAAAAAATACAACCAATTGGAATTTTTGACTCTGGTATAGGTGGTATATCAGTCATGTCGCATATTCAAAGCTTACTCCCAGATGAGAGTTTAGCTTATATTGCGGATTCCTTACATGCTCCTTATGGGTTAAAGAGTCATCATGAGATTTTACTTCGATCAAAAGTTATCATTGATTATTTAATTAATACTAAATCTGCAAAAATAATTGTAGTTGCTTGTAATACTGCAACTGCTGCAGCTATTATAGAGCTTCGAGATATATATCAAATTCCAATTATTGGTATGGAGCCTGCAATAAAGCCAGCTACCAAGTCAACTAAATGTAAAAGGGTTGGTATTTTGGCAACGAATGGAACGCTCGAGAGTGCTAAATTTTCTGCATTACTCGAAACTTATTCAGGTGATATTAAATTTTACACACAACCTTGTCCTGGCTTAGTAGAGCTTATAGAACAGGGACACATTAACAATTTACCTACAAAAAATTTAATACAAAAGTATTTAAACCCGTTTATTAAAGCTGAAGTTGATACTATTGTTTTAGGCTGCACTCATTACATTTTTATTAAAAATATTATTAAAAATATAATGGCGCCAGAAGTTAATATAATAGATACAGGTTTAGCCGTCGCGAAACAAGTAAAGAGTGAGTTAGAAAATTTTTCTTTGCTAAATAATTCAAAAGAAAGATCTTATTCAATTTCAACTAACAGCCTTAACAAAGACATGAAGGAAATTATCAAGTCTATAACTATAAATTCGAATTTTAAATTTATTTATTTTGATAGCTGGAGTTAATTACTCCTAATCAATATAGCTTAACCAATGTTCGTAATCGGGATTTTCACCCTTAACGGTATCGAAGTAAATTTTTTGTATTTCTTCAGTTAAGGGGCCTCTAGAGCCATTTCCGATCGCTCTTCCATCAAGCTCTTTAATGGGGGTAACTTCTGCGGCAGTCCCGGTAAAAAAAGCTTCGTCAGCAGTGTACACCTCATCACGAGTGATACTTTTCTCAGTTACATTTACACCTAGCCCTTTAGCTATGGTCATAACAGTGTCTCTTGTAATGCCTTCTAAAGCACTGGTTAAAGTGGGTGTAAATAACGCACCATTCTTAACTATAAAAATATTTTCACCAGTTCCTTCAGCAACAAAACCTTGGGTGTCTAGTAATAACGCCTCATCGTAGCCATCATTAGTTGCTTCCTGGTGAGCTAATATAGAGTTCATGTAATTACCATTAGCCTTAGCTTTTGTCATTGTGCTATTTACATGGTGTCTAGATAAAGATGATGTTTTAACCTTTATACCATTATCAAGAGCTTCTTGCCCCATGTAAGCACCCCAACTCCATGCAGCGACTATTAGATTGGTTGATAATTCCTTTGCAGAAATCCCCATTGCTTCCGCACCATAAAACGCCATAGGTCTTATATAGCCTGACTTTAAATTATTTTTACTAATAGAATCCTTATGAGCCTGATTTATTTGTGAAGGAGTGAAAGGTAAATGCATTCCTACTATATGCGCAGAATTAAATAATCTTTTTGTATGGTCTTCTAATCGAAATATAGCAGCACCTTTACTTGTTTCGTATGCTCTTACACCCTCAAAAACTCCTAACCCATAGTGAAGTGTATGGGTTAAGACGTGAGTTGTAGCCTCTCGCCAAGGTACAAACTTATTATTAAACCAAATAAGTCCATCACGATCTTCCATTGTCTGTGGTATTGCCATAACGCCCCTTTAAACTTTTAATAAATTTCTTTGTCTTATTTCAGGATATCCTGAATGGCTCTAAGTTAGCATGATAAAATGAATTTCAATTTTTAAGAAACTATACATGAATAAATTTTTTGTTATTTTACTACTATTATCAACTTTAATGTCTTGTTCGGACAATAATTTGATTTTTAATGGCTCAAATTTAACAGAGACTAAATGGGATTCCCATTTTGAACTGACTTCTCACAGGGGTGAAACAAAAACTACAAAAGATTTTAAAGGAAAAGTAGTTGCAATTTTTTTTGGGTTTGCTAGCTGCCCTGACATATGCCCTACAACAATGATTGAACTAAAAAAAATTAAAGCAGAGCTAGGAAAAAATTCAAATCAATTGGAAGTTCTATTTATTTCACTTGATCCTGAGAGGGATACACAAGAGATATTAAGCAAGTATATGCCTTCATTCGATTCTTCATTTACTGGCCTTACTGGCACTATAGAAAATATTGAAAAAATTGCTCAGCAGTTTAAAGTTTATAGAAAAAAAGTTATAGAAGGAGACTCGTATACGATTGATCATTCATCCGGCATATATTTACTTGATAAAGATGGCGCAATTAGGGTTCGCCATCCTTATGGTTCAGAGGTTAAATTAATCGTTGAAGATATTAAAAAATTAATTTAGTCTAACCGGTAAAGCTTAAACCCGTTTTCCTTCAAATAAAACTCTGCTTTCTTATATTCTGGGAATAATAATTGGACTTGTTGCCAAAAGTTACTTGAGTGATTCATATATTTCAAGTGAGATAATTCATGGCAAATTACATAATCGATTACATAATGAGGTGATTGAATTAATCGCCAGTTTAACCTAATTTCATTTCTAGTATTACAAGTCCCCCATCTAGTTTTAGCATTTGAAATTAATGTAGCCCGTACATTCAAATTATTTTCTTTGCATAAGTCAATAACTCTCTTAGTAAAGTACTTAAGTGCATATTCTTTAATCCATACTAAGAAAAATTTTTTTAATTTAGTATCGTCCGATAAATTTATAAAGTTAATAAAGCATCGCTCTTCATTAATAGATATATTATTTATCCCTGCTTTTAAAATAATTACTATTTCTTTATTAAAAATTTTAAACTTCGAACTATTCTTAATTTCAAAAGGAGTTTCATCATTTATAGTTAGAAGTAATTTCTTTTGAATCCATTTTGATTTAGTTTGAAGTAATTGATCTATCCTATATTTTGTCATTAATAAAGGCGAATATACAACAAGGCCTTTTGGGGTAATTTTTATACCAATACTTCGTCTAGATTTTTTTATTAATTCATACTTAATTAAAGATCCATCAGATAGTCTTAATTGTTTAGTACCAGATAACTTAAACATTAATTTTTAACATTTCTGACTCAATCCAATTTTTTGAAAGTTTATTTGCTTCTTCAGGAGTAATTTTATCTGTTTGAATAGTGGGACCAATTGATACAGTTATCTCTCCTGGATTTTTTATAAAAGAATTTTTAGGCCAAAAGTACCCAGCATTATGTGCTACGGGTAAGATATTAATGTTAGATTTTACTGCTAACCAAGCACCACCAATATGGTACTTACCAACTTCTTTTGGTTTAGTTCTTGTTCCTTCTGGAAAAACAACAATACAAAAACCTTTTTTTACCCTATCAATTCCTTGTTCTAACATTTGTTTTAAGGATTTTTTCCCTGCTTTTCGATCTATTGCTATTGGTGATGTCATAGCCAGACCCCAACCAAAAAATGGAATCCATAATAATTCCCTTTTCAGCACCCAGACTTGTGGAGGGAAGATTTTTTGGAAGGCAATTGTTTCCCATGCTGATTGATGTTTGGATAGAATCATGAAAGGTTCTTTCGGTATATTCTGAATTCCTTTTATCTTAAAAGTTATATTGCAAGTAATTTTTAGCCAACATAAAATTGTTTTAGCCCATATAGAGATAAAGTTGTATCGACTAATTGCTCCAAGGGGGAAGGTCAGAATTGCAAGAGCTGTGAATGGAATTGTAAAGCTCCACATACCTATTTGAAAGATGAAAGATCTTATTAGAATCATTTTAATTTTTAAGTATTTTATCAACCACTTCTGAAAGGTTGTTGAATATCCAAGTATTTTTGGGATAGGCGTTACTTTCTAATGTTTCTTCACCTTTTCCAGTTTTAACTAGGATCGGCTGAGCTCCAATAGAATTATAAGCCACTAAGTCTCTAGTAGCATCTCCAACAGCTGGAACATTTTTTAAATTAATTCCATAGCGCATTGATATTTCCTCAAGCATTCCAGATTTGGGCTTTCTACACTTACAGTTTGCATCTGCAGTATGAGGGCAATAAAAAATAGAATCAATATGTCCACCAACGTGACTAAGTAGGCCCAACATTTTTTTGTTGATTGCATTCATTGTTTCTATATCAAACAAGCCCCTTCCTATACCGGATTGATTGGTTGCAATCACAACAGTGAAGCCATGCTGATTTAATCGAGCAATTGATTCAAGACTGTTAGGAATGGGGATCCATTCATTCGGCGTTTTGATATAATGGACACTGTCTTGATTTATAACTCCATCCCTATCTAATATAACAATTTTCATTTATTTTAATTAGCTAGTTTAGATATATCAGCGACACTGTTTAAAGAAGTATGCAATATTTTTAATAAATTATGCCTATTATTTTTAATTTTCTCATTTTCAGAATTAACCATAACATTTTCAAAAAATTGATCAATCGGATCTTTTAAGGCAACTAAGGAATCTAATGCTTCAAAAAAATTCTTATTATTTATAGCTTTAACTATTAAAGGATCGAGCTTAGTGATAGCTTTAAAAAGTTTAATTTCTTCAATTTCATTTAAAAGTGATTCATCAACTTTTTGAATAGACCCTGTATATTTTTTTAAAATATTTGAAACTCTTTTATTTGTTGAAGCTAAATCCTTAGATTGCTTTAAACTAGAAAATTCTTTAATAGCTTCAAGTTTTTTTATAGTATCGTTTAGATAATTAGGTCTTGAAGAAATAACTGCATCAATCTCATTTGAGGTAAAGTTTCTATCTTTAAGGTAGCTAGATAATCTATCATAAATAAAAGTTTTTAAGTTATCTCGTACTTGATTTTTTTCTTCAGTATATTTATCAATAAGACTAGAGAAATTAAGTGGTATATTTTTTTCTATCAATATACGTATTATTCCAATTGCGTTTCTTCTTAGGCTAAATGGGTCTTTATCTCCGGTTGGTTGCTCGTTTATGGAGAATAGCCCAATCAAGGTTTCAAATTTATCAGCAATAGCGGCATAACTCCCAAATATATCTTTAGGTAACGAGTCCCCTGAAAATTTTGGCTTATAGTGATCTTCAATTGCTGGTGCTATATTTTTATATTGTTCATCTCTGGAAGCATATATTGCTCCCATGACCCCTTGAAGTTCAGGAAACTCACTAACCATAAGGCATAAAAGATCTGCTTTGGACATTAATGCATATTCTTCATAATTAATATTCTCATTAAATTTAAGTTCATGAGTAATATATTTTAATATTGCTGCAACCCTTAAAGCCCTGTCTGCCTGTGTACCTAATTTATTATGGTAAACAATTGAATTTAGCTTTGTAGAGAAAGATTTTAATGAAGTTTTTTTATCCTGCTCAAAAAAGAATTCAGCATCAGCTAGCCTTGGTCTTATTACCTTTTCATTTCCTTGAATTATATTATTTGTATCCTTCGGTGAAAGATTTGAAACAATGATAAAATGATTGGTGAGTTTATTATTACTGTCAAACAAAGGAAAATATCTTTGATTAGTCTTCATGGTGAGAATGAGACATTCCTGAGGTACATTAAGAAATTTTTCCTCAAATGAGCCAGTTAATATATTTGGCATTTCAACTAAAGCAGTGACCTCATTTAATAAATCTTCATCATCTTCAACATGAAGTTTTTCATCGAATGAGTCGGTAGCTGAAACAATGTCTTTCTGTATTTTTTCTTTTCTTTTATTAAAGTTTACGATAACCCCGCCATCTTCTAATAATATTTTTTCATAGTTGTCAGCATGATCAATAGTTAAGATACTTTTTTTAGATTCAAATCGGTGACCAAATGAATTATTATTAGCTACAACTCCTAGTGAAGAAACTTTTAATGTCTTAGATCCGTAGATGGTCAGTAAATTTTTTATTGGCCTGACAAAATTTACTGAAGTCCAACCATCCTCTAATTGATAGGACATCATTTTTTTTATAGGCAGCTTGTTGATACTATTTTTAATTATTTCAGATAAAACTTCTTCTAGGGTTTTCCCATAAATTTCTCTTTCGATAAATAAAATTTCCTGATTTTTCTCTGTTTTTTTTATTACTTTTTGAACTGCTTCAGCTGATTCATTAAGAGATTTAAGTTTTTTTAATAATGCCTGTGTTGGTTTGTTATTCTCATCAAACCCAATCTTAGTAGGCATTAGTTTGATTAATTTTTTTTCATCCTTACTTTTTTCTGCAACATTTAATATTTTTACACTTAACCTTCTTGGGGTTGCATAGACTCTTGTATCGGCATTCTCTATGAAATTTTGTTCTTGTAGTCCTTGTGAGACTAGCTGTCCAAATTTTTCACCTAGCTCTTTAAGTGAGTTTGGAGGCAATTCTTCAGTCACGAATTCAATGAGTAGATTATCTAAATTCATTTGTTATCTCTTTTGCTATTTAAAGCTGCAATGACTTCCTCTGCATGATCTTTTTTTGCAAGAGGGAATCCTAATTTCTTTCGACTTTCTAAATATGAATTAGCTACTAGCCTTGAAATAGTTCTAATCCTACCAATATAGTCAGCTCTTTCAGTTACGCCGATAATACCTCTAGCATCTAATAAGTTAAAAGTATGAGCAGCTTTTAAAACTTGCTCATAAGCAGGAAGAGCTAAATTATTTTCAACTAAATAACTTGCTTGCTTTTGGTGTGAAGAAAAAGCACTTAAAAGAAATTCTGTATCACTATGCTCGAAGTTATATGCACTTTGTTCAATCTCATTTTGAAGAAAAACATCTCCATATTTTAAGTTCTTCGTCCATTGTATTTCATAGATGCTATCTACATTTTGAATATACATCGCTAGCCTTTCTAATCCGTAGGTTATTTCTCCAGTTATAGGCTTGCATGCTATACCACCTACTTGTTGGAAATATGTAAATTGAGTCACCTCCATACCATTCAACCAAACTTCCCAGCCCAAACCCCATGCACCTAATGTAGGATTTTCCCAGTTATCTTCAACCAATCTCACATCGTTTATTTTAAGATCAAATCCAAGATTTTCTAGAGATTTCATGTACAAATCAACTATATTTTCAGGTGACGGCTTTAAGGCTACTTGGAATTGATAGTAATGCTGCAGTCTATTGGGATTTTTTCCATACCGACCATCTTTTGGTCTTCTGCTCGGTTGAACATAAGCAGCTTTCCATGGCTCAGGCCCGATAGCCCTTAAAAACGTAGCTGTATGAGATGTTCCAGCTCCAACTTCCATATCGTATGGCTGGATAACGGCGCATCCATTTTTACTCCAATATTCTTGAAGGTTGAAAATAATTTCTTGGAAAGTTAGTGTCATATTTTATGCTTTTTAATTAGTATGCATTTTACTGCTTTTTTGAAGTACATCAAAGAATTAAGGTGCCAACAAAAAAATTACTTGAAAATTATTTTTTAAAAAAAGAAAATTTCTTACTTATAAAGCTAACCAATAGTATCGAAATACATAAGAAATAAATTATAAGATTATTGAACAACATGTACGGTGTAGTCCCGGTGTAGCCTTGAATTTTATAATTAAGCTCTCCAGATGAGAATTGTGGTAATTTCTTTAAGACCTCACCATTTCTTCCAATAAAAGCAGTTACACCAGTATTTGTTGATCTTATCATCATTTTTTTATTTTCAATTGCTCTTGCCTGAGAGATTTGTAAATGTTGATCAGCAGCAATTGATCTTCCATACCAAGCATCATTACTTAGATTTACTAATACATGCGGCTCACTCTCATACTTATCATACCAAGCAATTTCGTTACCAAAGACATCTTCATAGCATATATTGATTGCGTAACTTAAGTCATTGATCTTAAAAAGAGGTACAGACTTTTCTTGCCCTCGCTTTAAACTACTGAAAGGAATGTTAAGCCAGTTTTTATAAATATATCCTAAATATTTTTCAAAGGGTATGAACTCCCCAAAAGGTACCAGGTGATTTTTGCGATAAACTAGTTCAAGGTCATTACCTATTAAAAATGCTGAATTATAATAACCTGTTTCAATTGCTCCTAAAATTAAGTGCCCATCGATACTCATTAAATGACTCTTTATTTCCTCCATAAACTTCCTGGGTATTTGATTGTACTCAATTGGCATTGATGTTTCAGGTAGAATGATCAAGCTAGCATTGCTGTTAATAATTAATTTTTTATAGTGATCAAGGCTTTCTTCAACCATATCTTTGTCCCACTTCTTATCTTGGGAAATATTACCTTGTATTAGAGACACATCTACCAAACCACCTTTGGGCTTTGACCATTCAATACTTTTGAGATATTGACCAGCACTCCAAATAATTATTAAAAAAACTATTAAATATATTTTTTTTGAATTTTTTTGAAATAAGTGAAAGATTAAAACAGATGAAAGTAGAACTAAGAATGAGACTCCATGAATACCAATGATTGGTAGATAACCTATCAATGGACTGTGCGGAACTTGTGTGTAACCAATTGAAAGCCATGGGAAACCTGTAAATATTAAGCTTCTTAATAATTCAACTAAAGTAAAAAAAGCGGGTAGAAAAAAAATGCTATTTTTATATTCTTTGAATAAAGCAAAAGGTAGAAAAAAAAGTGCAAGAAATAAACATAAAGCCAACGTGGAGATTAAAGCCATAAAAGAGGGCATACCTCCGAACTTTTCTAAGCAGATATATATCCAGTAAATACCAGTAACAAAGAATCCACTTCCAAACATTAAGCTTTTAGTAGTAGCTGAACCTTTAATTGTGACCACAAAGAGGAGTCCAGTAATTGTTAAAAATATTACTGGATAAAAATAAAAAGGTGCGAATGCAATTACAGAAGAGGACCCTAGCAAAAAGGGTATTAAGTATTGATTAAAAATTTTGATTCTCATTAAAGTACTATCTTACAATAAATAAAATAGTACTTTAACTTTAATAAAGCTTAACGACTAGCCTAGAAAACACTATTTGGTCTTTCAACATCATATTTTTGTGCTTCAGTTATAGTATCTTCATCAACATCATTCATAAATACAACGGATTCAACATAACCATCTACAATATCAAGTTCTGTTGTTGGGAAGTATGAACCATCATCATCTGTATTAATGTTGTGGTAATACCAGGTTCTGGCAATAACATCGTCACTCGATTTCATTTTTAACTCTATTTTCTTTGCTGGTTCTCCCAAAATCGCAATAATTTCATCTGCAGTCAAGATACCAATTACCTCTACAAATTTTTTGTAGGGAGTGGGCAGTTCAGAAACAATAGGTACTTCTTTTACATTCCCATTAGTTTCATGATGCATTGAAAGAGCTTGCGTACAGTTGAAAAGAAAAAGTATAGTTATTAAAAATTTCATAGTGACCTCGATATTATAAAAATTATTAAGAGTCTGAGCATTGTAATTGCTAGTAAGTTCAAAAAATCTAATTTTTCGGGTTAGATAGGTTAATGCCTATAAGAATTGAATGAATTTGTCGGCTATCTGCCCTCAAAATTTCAATGTCAAAACCATCAAATGAAATTTTTTCTTTTCTTTGTGGCAGGTAGCCAAATTTTTGAGTAATTAAACCACCAATGGTTGTAAATTCTTCGTCACTATATTCTGTAGCAAAATAATCATTAAAGTCTGATATTTCGGTACTAGCTTTAACTCTAAATTGTCTTTCTTGATCTTGAATAATATTATCTTCAGTTTCATCGTAATCAAACTCATCTTCTATATCACCAACTATTTGTTCCAAAACATCCTCGATGGTTACCATTCCAGAAACACCGCCATATTCATCAACTACAATTGCAATATGATTTCTATTTGTTCTAAAATCCTTTAGTAGAACGTTAAGACGTTTTGATTCCGGAACAAAAATTGCAGGCCTTAAATTATCTCGAACTTCGAATTCCTCCCCTGAAGTGAATCTCAAAAGATCTTTGGCTAAAAGAATACCAATGACATTATTAATATTTCCTTCCACTACAGGAAAGCGTGAATGACTTGTTTTAATAACAAAAGGAATAAATTCTTCAACTTTTTTTGAAATATCAATAACATCCATTTGAGATCTTGGTATCATTATGTCTCTTACATGCATTTCAGATACATTTAGAACGCCTTCAAGCATCATCAGGGAGTCGGAGTCCATCATATTTTTATCAAATGCAGATTTTAAGATGTCAGCGAGTTGATCTTTATCTTTAGGTTTTAACAAATAATTTTTTATTTGTTTTATGAGCTCAATTTTTTTCTTTTTCATATATTCATTTTAACTATTTAGTAAGGATTTTGAAATCCATTTTTTTTTAAAATTTTAATTTCTTTTTTTTCCATTTTTTCTGCATCTTTATTTTTATCATGACTATAGCCTAAAAGATGAAGGTAACCATGAATTAGAAGGTGAGCATAATGCGAAATAATTTTTTTATGTTGAATCCTAGCTTCATTTTTAATGACAGGATGACAGAGGACGAGGTCACCTACTAAGGGTTTTTCAGAAATAATAAAAGATAAAATATTGGTTGGTTTTTTTTGATTTCTATAAGTATAGTTTAAGAATTCAGATTCTTTTTCATCAACAATTCTAATTGTAATATTTGAATTCTTTTGCATTATGCATTTTAGCCAAAGCTTACAATCTTTCAATTTTAATATTTTATTTTTATGAAGAGTGTCTTGGATGCAGATTGATGTATGTTCTCGTTGTGTCATTAATTTACGTTAATATTTTCATGCTTTTCATAAGCAGTAATAATTTTCTGAACTAGTGGGTGTCTAACTACATCTTCAGAGGTGAAGTGAGTGAATTCGATACCTTTTATATTTTTTAATATTTTTTGTATTTCAATTAAGCCACTTAACTGACCTTTAGCTAGATCAATCTGGGTAACATCTCCTGTTATTACGGCTTTAGTCCCAAAACCAATTCTAGTTAGAAACATTTTCATTTGTTCGGGTGTTGTATTTTGAGCTTCATCTAATATTATAAAGCTTTTATTGAGAGTTCTACCTCGCATGTAGGCTAATGGTGCTACCTCTAAAATTCCCTTATCAAACATTTTTGTGACGTTGTCATAGCCAGCTAAATCATATAATGCATCGTAAAGGGGTCTGAGATAGGGGTCAACTTTTTGTGCTAAATCACCAGGAAGAAATCCTAACCTTTCACCAGCCTCAACTGCAGGGCGAACTAAAACAATTCTTTTAACTTTTTCTCGATTAAGTGCATCTACTGCAGATGCAACGGCTAAATATGTTTTCCCTGTTCCAGCTGGCCCAATACCGAAATTAATATCTTCAGATTGTATATTTTGTAAATATTCAATTTGCCTGGGTGTTCGCCCTTGCAATTCATTTTTTAATGTTAGAAGCTGAGGAGATTTTTTCTTGTCTGAAGTGCTTACTCTATTTATCTGAACTAGGTTAAGCTGAATATCTTCAGGGTTTATTGGATTAGTTGACCCGTTATAAAACTTCTCGATTAGTGTACATCCAAATTTAACATTAATATCATCACCACTAATTATAAAAATTGACCCCTTTCTATTAATTTTAATTTCAAGCCCAGTACTTATTTGTTTAAGATTTTCATCAAAAGGCCCGCATAAATTTGATAACTTATTATTATCATCATCAGGGAGTTGTAATTTTTTTTCCATCTAATTAAGAATTGTTCCTTGAATGTTTTTATTAAGAATTCGATTAATTTTAACTGATACAAATTGGTTTAATAAAGACTCGTCACCTTCAATTTCGACCACTCTATTATTATCAGTTTTGCCGATGAATATTCCTGATTTTTTTTTCGACTTACTATCAATTAAAACTCTTTGTGTAGTTCCCAACATATTCTGTGTAAATATTTCCCCTTGGGCTACATTAGACATTTGTAGTTCATGCAATCGCTCTAATTTTTCCTCATGTGTGGTCAAGTCTTTCAGATAAGACGCAGGTGTTCCAGGCCGAGGACTATAAATAAAGCTGTAAGAATAATCAAATTCTAATTCTCTCATAAGTAATTTTGTTGAATTAAAATCGTCTAAAGTTTCAGTAGGAAAACCCACAATGAAGTCAGATGTAATTGATATATCAGGACATCTTTTTCTTAATTTTCTTATAATTGATTTATATTCTAGAGTTGTATAATTTCTTTTCATAGCAGATAAAACTACATCAGAGCCTGCTTGAATTGGAAGGTGAATCA
>Ga0209830_10001464_pt1 | contig 20828 bp, 21 predicted proteins | sample ArcticOcean_MG_C_12_FD_187439 | JGI IMG/M metagenome (GOLD analysis project Ga0209830, IMG submission 187439) | Marine microbial communities from western Arctic Ocean - ArcticOcean_MG_CB8_130 (SPAdes) (version 2) | ecosystem: Environmental > Aquatic > Marine > Oceanic | place: Arctic Ocean...
AACACCACCACGAATACACTCACGATCAAGAATAACTGAAGAACTAGCTTTGAAGTTTATCCTTCCAAAAGTGAAGAAGATGCGATTGCGAGTCCTTCAAGAGATCCATGACCATGAAAAAGGCCTTACTGGTAGTGAGATAGTCAAGAATATTGATGGCTACATAGTAAGCGTTAGACCTCGTTTAACAGAGCTTAATGAATTTGGTTTGATTAGAAACCTGGAAGATAAAAGAAAGAACGCCAGGGGAATGTTTGAGCTGGTTTGGAAGATAACAACAATGGGAAAACAAGTAATAGAAAGTGAAGCTAATGAGCAAAACTAATATACCGGCAAAGGTTGTTGACATAATAAAAGAACTAGGAATGACAAGGGATGAAACTTTGTGGGATTGTCATGGCACTTGGGTTATGTACCATAAAGCTCTGGAGAAAATAGCAGCTCATAAAGGTGTCACTTTTGATGATCCTAAAATCATTCACTCAGACATGGCGCTTAAATCGGTAGTGGTCTTAGTAACCGGAAGAATGGATAAACGATCTGAATGGAGCTTTGGTGAAGCTACACCAGCTAATAATAAAAACGCATACCCTTTTGCTATGTCTGAAAAGCGAGCAAAAGACCGAGTGATTCTAAAATTAGTTGGGCTTCATGGTGATGTCTACTCAGACACAGAAATAGATAAGCAGGCTCAAGACGATATCAAAGCCAGGGTAACTAAAAAAAAACCCTTAATTGAAGTGACAACAACTGAAGAAATTAAGACAGAAGATCCCCCTAAAGACCAAGAAAAAAAAGATCCCGCTCCAGTCACCTTAGAAGAAAAAATTGAAATGACTCAGCAGGATCGATTGGATATTTGGGAAACATGGGCCAACAGACAGATAGATGAGTTTCAAAAAAAACCTACTCAATCAGCTCTGTTGTCTTGGGTACAAGGTCACATAAGAAAAGATCTTGGAGCGCTGAAAGAGATTGATACGAGATTATATAACCAGGTCAATGAAGCTTACAGCAGACGATTAAATGAAATAATAGAAAAGCAGGAAGGATAAAAAATGGCACGAGGTAGAGCGCATTTAAGTAACACTAGCAAAGTTACTTTTTTAAAAGACATCCAGGCAAATAAAAATATAGGAGATATGCCAACAAAAGAATACACCGCTTCCGCATGGTTGCAATTTAAAACACCCTGGGATGAATCAACAAATAGACCTAGTGAAATGACAGCCGATCAGCAAAAAATATGTAATGATTTAGCTAACACTTTGCACCAGGCCGGGGTGCAATTAAGTCTAACTTTACAAGAGAAAACTGGACCAGATTATAAAGATTGGCCCTATGTTGGGAGGGCTATTTTGTTTACAAACTCTAATTTAGGCTCAACACAAGCGTCTATTGCTCAAGGTTCTAGCAGCCCTGGAGGGTCGGTAGGAAGTTTAGATGATATCATAAGTGGCAATAACCCTATTTCGGAGAGTGATGATGAAATCCCATTTTGAACCAAAGTTAGCTTTTACAATTAAAGAAACAGCCAAGATTATTTTTGGTGAAGATAACAGATCTAGTTATCAAAAAGTATTAAGATTAGTTAAGGCCGACTTGCTGGAAAGCATAAGTTTTCCTGGTAATGGTGGCCGCCAATATGTAACTAGAAAAGCTCTATTGCAGCTCATGGGTGATGAAGAAAACTTTGATGGGTTTATAGGGAAAGTATCTAAATAAAAAAAACCAGGGCTTTTGCCCTGGTGATTTCTTCTGTGAGATTTTAGCTTAGTACCACTTAACGTTTTCCATATCTTCCTGGTCCTTCAATTTTTGTTCTTCATCTTGAATCCAATGACCATAAGTTTCTTGTGTTATTTTTACTGTTGAATGACCTAACTTTCTTGTTACCTTCCAAATATCTCCAGGATAAGTTTGTAACATTTTACTAGCAAAAAAGTGTCTGAGATCATGCCACTTAATCTTGTCAACTTTTGCATCCCTACAAGCTCTATTTAAAAATCCATTCCAACTATACATATCTTCTTCAATGTTAAGAGTAATAGATCCCTTTTCATTCTTTGGAAAAACAAAATTTGTTCCGCCTGGTTTACCTTGCTGCAACCACAGCTCCTTTAAACTATTAATCATATCAGTAGATAGCGGCAAACTTCTAACAGACTGATCTGTTTTAGTTCTTTTTTCTTTTGATACTCTGTGCAGAGCTGTAACTATATGAACAACTTTATTTTTAAAATCAACGTTATCCCATGTTAACCCTCTATGTTCACCAGCTCTTATGCCGGTTTGTAATGCAAAGTTAGCGATTAACTGCATTGAAGTTCCGAAAGGTCTATGAGCTGGTAATTGATCCACGATCTTTTTAATAATATTTGGAGCAATCTTTTGATGCTTTGGTTTTAAATGAGCGTCATATTCTTCTTTTTTATTTTTAAATAACTTAAAGCCGACCTGGGGGTTTATGGTTATACACTCTATAAGGATAGCAAAGTTTAATAAGCTATTCAGCCCGGTCTTATAAGCCTTCAAAGTTTTATGTGATCTATCCTTACCTTTTACACCATCCGCTTTAAGAGCTGGGAAAAGCTTTAGCTTAATATAACCCAGGTTTAGATCCTTTACTTTTAAGCTTCCGAATCTAACACCTTCTACTTTAGCATTAAGCAAGCATTTTATATCAGCCACTTTCTTTAAGTAAGTATCTTCTAAAATCTCTCCATCAGCTATCCTTGGTTCTTCATGAACCTTATATCCATTTGATTCGTTGTTAAACAATGTATCAAAGGTCCAATCAAAGCTCTTGGCTAATGGCTGATCTTGCTCAATCTTATCCTCATATCTATGATAATGTTTGTTAGCTAGATCATAAGAATCAAATGACATAAGCTTACCGCCCTTCGGTCTTAGGTCAATTACCCAAGGCTTACGCTTCTGGTCTTGTCTGCTTTTGTGGAATTTAATGTTTTTATTTTTCATATTAACGACTCCCTATACATTAGATGTTATAGAGCATGACTTATAAAGTCAAGTAATATGATCCATAGGAGACTAAATCTCCTATAGTTGTCACCCTTTCGTCACCCAATCCGTAATCAAATGAAGGCATTTGGCTTCCATCAAGGATTAGAGTGGTGATCCCTACGAGATTCGAAAGTATTTTCTCGTAGGCATTAGGTGTCTGTCATAAGACTAAACCAACGCTCATAAGTATTACAGAGCATATTAGTCTTACCAAGTCAACCTAATACTTCGTGTGTTCGTAACCCATTTCGTAACCGGGTTACGCTTTCGGTTACGAAACCTTTTGTCGTTATCCGTCACAATGCAATGCTTATAAAGTCAAATAATATGATCCATTTTACTTCTTTTTTGGAAAACCTTTTTTCATTGCGCTAAATGCCTTCGTTGATACTGTACTTTTAGCTTTTGATCTTGATGTTCCAGCCTTTTTTCTAGCGTTCATATTAGCATATAGTCCTGGTTTTTTAGCCATTATGTTTTTCCCTTCAGTTAAGATTTTTTATTTTTGTTTGCAAAGTTTTTTGCTGCAGCTACAGATCCGAAACCCCACTTCTTTAGAGCTAAAGCTTTCCTGGTTGGTTTACCTTTTGCATCCTTCATAGGCCCTGCCATTCCAGCGAACCTTGCAGCGAAAGATATTCTCCTTGGATTAGTTCCTTTGGCAACCGGAGCTTTAACACCAAAGTGTTTTCTTCCAGCAGCGTTCAAACCACCTTTCGGATTCTGATGTTTTTTAAGAGCCATCAATTAATCCTTTTCTATACCCATGGGATTTGTCGTAGGTAAGTAAATCTTTTCTAGGGGTGTCTGCGACTGAACAATGAACCCAACCAGTATTCCCACCTTTGTAAAATTCTAAAATTAGTTGGTCGAAATCTAAACATGTTTTAATATAATAACAAAGATCCATATTGCTAATCCCTGGCACTTCAAAATCTACAGCTTGGCCTTTGGTATGTTGACTAGTTGCTTTTGAGCCTATCGCCAGGCAAAGATCAGCGCTTCTGAATCCAGAGCTAACTGTAAAAGGTGTTTCGTAATAGTCACGAACTGGCTGCAATATTTTTTCTGCCACCATCCTAAGATAATAAATTCCATCTTCGTCTGGATTGTTTGGAATACTTTGTCTTTCAGCGGTTTGGCTTTTTGTTAATTCTTCTAGGCTAAAGTTTGCTGATAACATCATTTTGTTTAAATCCTCCAGGTCTAATCATACCAGGGCAATTTACTTCGTTGCTCCTGGTGTATCTGAGAGCCTTGTTTTTTGCTATTTTTTCTTAAACATCTTGGCAGCTTGGCCAGCTCCCTTAATTCCAAAGCTTGCGCTGATCGCTATGTAGAGAAGATGCTGATAGTAAGTTGGCAATTCATTAAGAACAATAAAGCCCTCTTTAACATGCTCTCTCATTCCAGGAATAAAGACCAAAATTGCTGGAGCTAAAAGGACAGCTAAAGCAAACTCATCCTTGTATGAGTTATCAGAAGCATCAGCCATAGACTTTTCCCAGGCAACTTCACCAGTTGCAACTTTCTCAGCTACACTTGCTCTTGCTTTGGCTTCAGCTACTTTTGCTTGGCCATCTGCTTTAACCTTTTCAACTTTAGAACTCATCCATGATGAAGCTAAATTTGCTATAGGACCTATTAGGGCAGCTATCAAATCATTCTCCTTAGTACACTTGAACTTTCTTGGGATCTATATTTGTTTGAAGTTTACAAATACATTTATATAATTGTGGCTCACCGCCCTTTTTATACTCTTGGTTGTTCAGACCTTCTTTGTAGAAATTACAATCAGTAATGCTTTTAAAATGCACATTACTATTTTGAGGAGCGCCATTGATAAAGCAAGCTAGGAGAAATGTGATCATTTAGCTATATCTCGTAAGCTTTTCATGACATCATCAATACTAGGAATTGAAGAATTTTTATTGACCACACAGCGGTATTGTTTTGGGCAGCCAATTCTTATATCTGTAAATTCCATTTCATATGTTTTTTGCGCTCCAACATAGATGCAAGCCATCTTATCTTTATAAACTTTTTGTGTTTTTAATCGGCACAAAGTCATGGTTGGTAAGATTATAGTTCCATTATTTATTTTCTGTTGGCGAGTGTAATCCTTAGAGTAAGACTTTTTAAAAACACTTACTAATAATAATAAAAACCCCCCTATAATTAAAACTAAAAACAGCCATGCAATACCTTCACCAATTTGTTTTCGGAGCTGTTGTTGCTTGTAAATAGTTTCTTGACGCTGTTTTCTTATCTGCCCTTCCATTTGGAGAAGCTCATCATAAGCTCCAGGATGCTGAGTAAGATTCAAAAACATCTTTAACTCATATCGTTGTTCTTCTAATTTTTTTTTAGCTGCATAAGCTTGGAGTGCAGTAGCTTCAATACTTCCAGCACCAAAAACCTTGCCGAACACTCCTGGGTTTTTGGCTTGTTTTTCTGCCTGGTCAATATCTGATGATGCTCCCATCCATCTTGATAAATCACCAGACATGGATTCTAAATCACGCCCAGCTTGAAATCCAGATTTAATTAATTCAAATGATTTTGATGCGATTCCCACAGCTAAAGATATCGTTACTGGATCTATAACAATTCTCCATTAGTAAGGGTCACAGTTTTTTTTATTTCATTAGTAGGGATATCAACAATATTAAACTAGCAGCAGATACGCTTATCATGATCGCTTCTATTCTCTTTATCCTGGTGATTGTCTCACGCCAGCGTTCCGAGCAAACCGCCTCGTGAGTGTCAATTTGCGCTTTTACTTCACTAGCCTTAACCATTAATTTACCTTTTTATCTTTTAATAAAACAATTAATCTTTAGAAAATGCCAGTGATCCAGCATTTGATATATTAACTGTAGCGTCTGTATCTTGTACCTTTAATTTGTTTGTACTAGAATCATACGTTATATCAGCACCTAACGTAGCTACTTCAGCCCCCGCAGTATCTACACTTGCTTCACTTGATATTGATTTTGTAGATGATACAGAAGAACCTTCAACCGACCTTGTAACTTGAACTGTAGTTTGCAAACTTGGCGTAACACCTTGAGTTGTAGTGGCTACATATGGAGTAGTGTTACTACCATCATTAGCTGTAACTGTTATGCTAAAATCACTTGTATTTTCAGCACTATCACTGGTAAATGTAACTACTTTATGAGCAACACTACTAATAGTTTTATCAGCATCAGCTCCAGTATTAAATTTACCTTGAAATGTAGAGTTACCATTCAATACAGATTGTATTCTGTCTCTTGCTTGTGTAGCATTTTCGCCATCACCAAATGTGCCAGAAACAGAAATGCTATTATCTGCATTTGCTATTGTGAATGTTGCAGGAGTTTTTGTAGCAGTACCCGTTAAAGTCCAAGCCTCACTTGTGCTGTTTGCTGTAATAAACCCAGTGCTTGCTCCTGCACTTAAACTACCAGTAGCAAAGCTTCCTCCTGCGGTTAACCCACCGCCACTTACTGAAAAAGCTCTATTACTACCATTTTGTACTCTTGCTCTTCTACCAGTTGCACTTGTTGTAAGACCAACAAATCTTACTGATTGTGGAAAAAATGAGCCAAGGAAAGCTATGTTGTTACCACCAGATGAAAACGAATCAGTATTAAAATTGTTTCGTAATCTTACTTGATGACCACTAGAATTTACAGTAACACCAGAGTCACTTCCAGAAGGAATTTGCGAAAAGTTATAAGTAGTGCCTGTTCCAAATCCATTATGAATGAACTGCACGTTAGAACTTCTTATACCACCCACTGCTACACACATTGCATAAAATTGAAGGTATTGAGATTGAAGAGAACCACTAAGACCAGTAGGTCTACCAAATTTTACACCACTACTAGTAAAAACAGTTATTCCAACATAAGTCGCAAAAGGAGAAGCAGCTGTGTAAGTATGACTTGAATCCACATCTACACTTAAACCACTAACACCACCAACATTACTAGTATCTCCAGTTGCGCTAGCGTTTACAGAAACATCTGCTCCACCAGCATCAAAGTTTGACTTTACTCCAAAATCAACCACCTCATTAACTGGCGATACAATTTCATTAGAAGTGCCAGAAACAGTAAAGGTAGAGAAGTCCTCAAAAATTAATCTTATTGTACTACCATCAGCAGAGAATAATTTTTTTACTCTTCTAGGAGTAGAACCATCTAAAGCAAAAAGTTTTACTATACGTCTAACAGTGCTTCCATCTAAACCGAATAGTTTTGCAGCCATTTTAAAACTCCTAGTTAGTATTGACCTACAAATAAAGCACCATTGGTAAAATCTCCTGCAACGGGATCTACGTTGCCACTATCTGTTTCAAGAACAACAACATGACCTAGTTCTTGCTGAACAAAAGCAGTAGTAGCAATCGCTGTTGTGTTTGTATTTGCATTAGCAGTCGGTGCTGTTCCTGCCGAAATAACAACTAACCCATTTCCATGAGGAGTGAGAGCTATGTTTCCATTTGATAAAGAAACAAATGATTGCCCATTAACATTTAAATTTTCTTGCATGATGTCACTTCTCATCATTGTAAATCCACCTGCGGTACTTCCATTATGTACCGCTAAAGTTTCTTTATCTGTATCTACTGTAACTTCTCGATCTGCTCCAGTAAATGAGCCATGTTGAGATGTTGTTCCACCTCGTAGTTTTAATAGTTTTGCCATTAAGCTATACTCCCAAAATCCATTGTTAAGTTTGTGGTATCTACTGAACCAACTAGTTTAATTAATCCGCTACCATTGGGATCAATAGTTATGTGACCATTACTTGCTGAAATAATTGAATTTCCATTTACATCAAGCGCCCCCCCTAATTGTGGAGATGTATCTGTAGCAAGAGAGGTCATTGCTCCTGCAACTACAGCCACCCAAGCAGAACCATTATAATAATTTAAAGAATTAGCATTTGTATTGTAATATAAATCTCCTTCGTTTAATGAAGAAGTTGGTGCTGAAGAAACTACTCTGTATTTTTCTGCAAAAGAAGTAACATTCGCAATATTACCCGCTACTGTAGTGACGTTAGAAGCAATCCCTGCTACTGAAGCAATGTTACTAATAACACCACTTCCATTTAATGCTGTTATATTTGAGTTAGCTCCTGCAACAGTATTAACATTTGATATTGCATTAGCAACTGTATCTATATTGTTTCCAGATGAAGTATCAATGCTTGCTGTAATTGATCCTAAGTCTTCAGTAGATGTAATTTCTCCTGCAACAATATTTATGTTTGTTTGGCTTGCCGCACTTGGAGAGGTGTCTTGCCAAGCACTTCCATTATAAGCCAAAAGCTTATTTAATGTTGTATTAAATACTAAATCACCCTCGTCAAGTGAAGATGAAGGATTTGATGATGCTATTCTATATCTATCAGCAAAAGAATTAACTCCCGCAACATTACTAGCTACTGTAGCTATATTTGTGACATTGGTACTTGTTGCTAAAGTATTTAAATCGGAAACAAAGTCTGATGTTGCTAATTGAGCAAGGTCAGCAACCACATCTGATGTGCCTAGTAAATTTATGTCTGCAACAATGGCAGATGTAGCAAGTGTATTTAAATCTGAGATTATATCAGATGTTGCTAGAGTATTTAAGTCACTTACAATATCAGATGTTGCAAGTAAATTTATATCAGTAACAATATCTGATGTGGCTAATGTATTAATATCAGCAATCACGTCACTTACTGCTAATAATGCCATATCTGCAATCACATCAGAATTTCCTAGCAATGCCATATCTGCAATTACATCAGAATTTCCAAGTAAAGCCATATCTGCAATAACCGCACTTGCCGCCAAAGCGGCAATCTCTGAATCTGAACCAGCAACAGTATTTATATTAGTTTGTTCTGAGCTTGTTGGCTTTACATCTATCCAGGCACTACCATTATAAACTTTTATTCCGCTTGATGTGTTGAAATACAAATCTCCAGCATCTAAATTTGCTGATGGATCAGAACTCGCAGCTCCATGATATTGTCTTTGAAATGTTGTAAGCGTTGCTGCCGCATTTGTTTCACTTGTTGCAGCATTTGTTGCACTTGTGGAAGCTTCACCAGCTTTTGTTGTCGCAGTTGTTGCAGAAGTTGCAGCAGATACAGCATCAACAATCAATGTCCAATAACTCGTATTAGTTAAAGCTGTTCCAGATGGACTAGCCTGGATGCAAATATAAATATTATTAAGTTGAGCAGTTGTTGTGCCTTTGACTATATCTCTTAGAATATAAGCTGCATTAGTTGTCGTTGCGCTATTGCCTTTGAAAGTTCCTAGCTCTTGAGTAACAGCCAATTCACCAGATGGATTAAATGATAAAATTTTACTAGCACGATCAGCCGCAGAAGTCGTGAACTCTGTTGAAGTAATCGTATTTGTCTTGGATAGTTTGATAGACCTATCTAATTCTTCTTGGATCTCCTGGGTAATAAAAGTTAATCTGTCTAAAGCTTTTTCATGGCTATCAGCAGGGAAAGGATCGTTTTCAACGTAATCAGTACCTTGCGATTTTGTTAGTTCTCTTAGGATAACAACAGTTGAATTGTTTGCAGGCCTAAAATCTGTAGCGCTAAAATGTGCATCAGAAGAAGTTCCAGTATTAAATTTAAATAAAACATTACCTCCGGAAGCATTCCCTGCATTAGTTACGACATAATGTGTGTTAAGCGTTTGGGTTACTTCTACTCCAGCAGCCGATCTTACAATAACCGCTAAATCTGCATCTGCAAAAATCTTAAATCCATAAGCAAAGCTATGAAGTGTTCCATTTGCTGAATAACTATTTTTATTTGACGTGGTTGAAACTGTCATAACTACCTCATTATATTTTGTATATTTTGCAATTTATTCTTTTGTCTATCGCCAAACTTTTCTATTCTAGTTTTTATAGCTTGCCCAAATTCTTTGCTTTCATAAAGATCACCTTTAGCTAAAGCCCTTGCTGCAACCACAGCCGAATTAAGCATTGTCTCAGCGGTTTCCCTGGCTAACTTGTCTCCATTTTTTAACCAAGCTGTTTTAAGATTTTGATATTCTGGCATTGCCACAACTTTTTCTAATTGCTCAACAGATCTTTTCCCAGAATATTGATGAAGCAAATCAATCTCTTTTGCAGTAAGGCCTATATTGGCATCCCAAGTTTCATGATGCTTTGAAGGACCAAACTTTAAATCTATAAACTCCTGGTCTAATTTGTAGGCTCTTTCGGGATAAGCCGCTTTTGGATCATCCACTAATTCGTTGCTTTCTTCAGCCGCCCTATTAGGACCTAAAGTTGAGCTGTAAATAGGACTAAGAACATCCGGCCCAAAAGCTCCACTAAGCATTACTTTTTGACCCCAAAAATTTCTTCTAGGTTGTAGATCTGAAGATAGATAAGGTATCTGAGCCTTTAATTTATCTAGCATTGTGTATGCAGCTCTTTGCATTGGATCTACATTTTTTTCAGTTTGCGCCACAATTCTAGGAACAATCGAACTCCAAAAATTATCTACAGTTCTGCCACCATATCTTCCAGGATCACTCATAGCTTTCATTAGTGAGCTAAATCCTTGCATGAAGGTTTTATTTGTTACCTGGTTTGCAAGAGCTGCAGTTAAAGCTGCCATCATTGCGTTACCTGGTTCTTCTGCTACGTCACCACTCATCATAGCTTCAGCAGCGTCTGCGGCTAATCCTAAGATAGATGAAAAAGGTTCTGCCGCTTGATAAGAATAGTAAGTGTCTCCCACTTTAATTGAATATGGTTGCCATCCAGTTCTTCGTAACGAATTTCTTAAATCTGGATCAGTTGGCCCACCACCAGTAATCTCACCATTTTGAGCCATCATAAACACAGAAGCTCCAGTAGCGTTCCCCATATGTAACTTTGCTCTAGCCAAGTCCGCACCAGCTTTATCTGCAGCGGAAGCTCCAGGCTTTTTACCAGCGTCTATTGCAGCTTTAGTTTCTCCAAAGAAATAACCTAAAGGTCCACGATCAAGAGCTGCATATTTAAAAGCGTTATATGGCGTTTTAAAGAATGGAAGAAAATACCTCATACCTGGAAGGCTACGCAATCCATTAATATGTTTACCATATTTATCTAAATCAGTCTGTAACGTTACCATTTTCGCATGGTCATCAGACGCTTTGACCGCTACATCTGGAGGGTTATAAACATACTCTCCTATATGATTTGAAAGCGCTTCTCCTTCTAATCCTTTTTGTTTACCCGATCTATAAGCGCTCTGATACAAGCTCATTCGCCTTGCCATTGTTTTAAAAAAAGCATCTTCAAATTCAAGCAATTTTGTAGGCACTCTCCCAAGAGTTAAAAAATTTCCAACAATATCAATTATATTACCAGTCATTCCAGTTGCTTCAAAACCTTCAGCAGAAAAATCATTTCCGAATCTTTTGCCTTGCGTTCCCTGGAGCTTTGACCCTTCAAAAGCAGCACCACCTTTTGAAAAACTACTTCCTGCAGCGGCCATAGATTCACGCAAAGTCATAAGAGCTGCGAATAGTTGTGCGTTTCCTTCTCCTATATAAGCGCCACCATCTCCGCCCATAGCCCTTCTTGCAGTTCCAATACCACCAGCCACATAACTTTCACCAACATGAGCTAAAGTGGTAAGAACATTACCAGTCATATTTTTTATATGAGTTATACCAGAACTTAATAATATATTAATCCAGGCTTCATACATTGCGTTCCCGAATTTTTTAAATTTAGATCCTTTATTAGCGTATTGTAATTTTGAAGATTGGCTATCACCAACTAAATTATAAGCTCTGGCCATATCTCTAGTGTCATCAGCTCCGCCAAATGAATCTAATATTGTATTTATATTTGCAGTTTTAGTTTTGTCAAAGTCTCCCCCACGCAGAGGAATTTTAAATTGACCTAAAGCCCTAGCTATCTCAGTTTGTGATCCCTTGATTTGCGATTGAAGTTGTCCAACAAGCTCAAGCTGCACTCTAAAATCTAAAACATTTTGACTTGTTCCATTCTCAGCGGTTTTCGCAAGCAAATCTAATTTCTTAACTTCTGCAAGTAATAATTCCCTAGAAGCTAACATGGTTTCTGCCAGGCCACCTCCATCAGCCGATATAATTACAGATCCTTTTTTTCTTCCTAGGATGTTAGCCGCTAAAGTTTTCGGGTTAACACCAAGATCTTCAGCTAAAGCTCTTGTTGCTTCTTGGGTTATTACCCCTCGTTTGCTTTCATCAATCTTATCTTTAAAAGTAAGACTTACGCCTTCAATCGTTTGTAAAACATTTTTTTCGTCTGGAATCTTAGCATCACCAGAAGCTCCAACCGCTCTAAAGTCTGAAAGCATACCATCTTCTAGCTTGATAGGTTTGTTTACATTCTTTTTAAAATTTGCAGCGTTTACCTTTTCCTGGGCTTTTCTTATTTTTAAATCACTAGCTTCTTTTAAATATTGTTCTTCAGTCAAAACCCTAACTGGTAATGATTCTAATTCCATATCCTTAGCTGCAAAATAAGTTGCGTTGCCATCCATTAACTTATATGTGCCATCACCATTATCTATTACGCTTAATGGTCCTCGCTTTCCTCTATTACCTATAGCGGCTTCCGCCATTAGGTTCTTTGCTATTGGTATGCCTTTGTTATCAGATCCTTTTGTTGGAATAATCTGCGACAAATTAAGATCTATTGTGTCATTGGTTCTGTTAAAATAGTTTTGTGAACTCTTTAAATTAACAGAACTAGAGATAGTTGGTCCATTGCCAGCTTTTTGAGGACCTATAAAGGTTTCATTATTTCTTAATTCTGTCTCTCTTTTTGAAGCCCTACCTAACACAGTCGGTGATGCTTTAAGTATATCCTCTAGTTTTTTTAATGGGTACGTTACAGCAGGGAAAATAATATCTGAAACAACGCTGGATAACCCAGAATATTTAGCAACCTGGATATACGCCTGGTCTGGTTTATTGTTTTCTAAAAAACTATTAATTGAAGAAACATTATTAGTTTCAACTACAACTTCGTTTTCTACAACGTTACTTTCCACTTTAGGCAAGTTTTCGCCTGGCAAATTGTTCTTCTCGTTGAACTCAGAGCCATCTAAAACCTTTGCTGTGTTACCAGTAAGTATAGTTTGTTCATTTGGGATTGTGTCTGGAATAGCCAATTTTAATTCTTTCTAACATATTTTAGAGACATTGGAAACATTATAAACCTGGAACAGTTAAATTTATTTGATCGTATATAGGCCGCCATATATCAGCTCCAGCTACAAGTGCTGCAGTTGCTATAGTTTCGCTTTCTTTAAGCATATTTGTATAGTCATCTTTTTTAGAACCATCTTTTTCTATAACTCTGGCTTTATCGTAAATACTCCAGAGTTGCTCTTTAACAGCGCCTATTTCTTGTGACCATATTTGAACTTCAGCACTTTTGCCTTCTGGAGTCGTTACAATAACTTTTCTATCAAAGTAACCACCAGGATAAGCTTTCCAGCCTTCATCAACTATCTCATAGGATTCACTTAGCATTTTGACGATTGCATCTGCATCTTCTGGTCTGTCGGTGTTAACACCAGTCCGCACAATATCAGTTACTTGGTCTGCATCTGTGTAACCTTTAGCGCTTATTTTTCTTCTGGAGCTTTCTCTTGTTTTTATTCCTGGGTCAACTGTGGTTGCTCCAGTTATAACAGATTTGTCATTAACATTTAATGGGCCTTCAGTAGCTTCTTTTAGAAAGCTAACCAATCCAACTTGAGCTTCTTCAGCGTTATTATAAACTTTATTTAAAAATCTTTCAGTTGGGCTAACCATGTCAGCAAGATAGTTTGCACCTTTGGCTAAAGCTCCGCCAAAAAGCGCTCCAGTTCCAAAAGATACTGCAGATTCACCAAAGTTAAACCCAGTTTGCTCATCACCCTGGATCTTAACCGACTGCCTTAACGCATTATCAGCAGCAAAATAAGTACCACCTTCAAAAGCGGCTAAAGCTGTAGTGCTTTTAACAGAGCCTTTAAACGCTTCTATAAGTCCTTTTTTAGTTATTTCTTTAACACCATGTCTGCCAATAACACCAACGCCTAATGTGCTAAGCCCTATATAAGTGGTAGGATCAGTAAGCATGTTTTTAAAAAAGCGACCAGTTCCCGACCAGGTAATTTCTTTTTCATCATAAGTTTTCATCATCTGTAGAAAACGAAACTTAGTGTCATCCTCCATATCTGATAGTTGAGCTGTTCTTATACCCATCATTGGGAGATTGTAATTAAAAGCGCCCATAAACTCTAAGCCAAATTCAGCATACTTCTTTCGTTGCTCATCATTCATTTGCTCAAATGGAACATCATCTAACAACGAATTAGCAGGGTCATTGCTAGTCATCATCTTATTTGCCATCTTCTTATATGAATCTGGGCCTACAGTTCCAACTGGGCTTTGTGTACCTTTAGTGGCTTTGTTTCTTATAAACTTATCATAAATTAGCTTACTGCTAACAATCCAGTTTGTATCGCTATATAGATCTTCTTCTTTTACATCTATTTCAACTTCAGCTCTGTCTTGGTCAAACAAATAATCAGAGTCAGTTTCTGGGGGTGCGTTCTCTGCCCAGGACTTTTTATGTATAATATCTTGCTTGCCTAAAGTGTAACCCTCAAGCCATTTATCTTCTAAATAACTCATTGTGGATTCCTTATATCGTCATTCTTAAATAAACTCTTAGCCCAGTCACCCCAACCAACACCGCCATTTTGTTGTTCATTGTCATTGTTTGTAATAGAAAGAGCTGCGGCTGCGGCTAGTTTTTCCTTAACCATGCCTTCTATAAAGCTAAGTGTTTCTTTTTCTAGGACCACCTCAAGCGGAGTGAACGTTGGTTTATTGTCTCTTGTTGATCTTGGGTTAGCTTTAAGAAATGCTTTAGCATTATCAATGTCATCCATAGTCCAATTTTTAATGTTTGCTTTTCCGACTTCTTTTAAAAGCCTAGATGTCGGAGCAATAAACCCAAATTCTTTATCAAGGTTTGATGCGTACATTCCAGCAATCTCTTTATAAACTTCTTTTGGATCACCTCCTTCACCAACTAGGGCGTAATAAGTTGCCATAGCGTCTGCTTTTCTCATGCCAGAAGTGGTTTGCTCCTTTATCCCAGAGACAGTAAAACCACCAGGCGTATCACCTATGGCTGTTTTTAAAATAGTTGCGTATCTTGCAAGACCTTTTGTTTCAGCGCTGCCACTTGTGTAACCCTTAGCGGTTTTAATAATACCAATAGCATCTGTTAAAACGACTGAACCGCTTGGCCCAATAACTTTCATAACATCACCTATCACCTCTTGGATTTCATCATTGTTCTGAGCTAACGCTAATCTCTCATAAAACCCTGCAACTACACTAGCGTCAGAAATAGGCGCATCCTGGCCAAGTATAGCTTCATTTAAAATTTTAAATTGCTTGTCATCTATATCTAAATTTGCAAATAAGTTTAACACTTCGTTTGCTGTGGGCGTGGCTACAGTAGATCCTGGCTCACTTGACTTTAAAAATCTTGTTAAAACATCCACAAAGTTTGCATCTTGCTTAGCGGTCTGTATCTTTTTTGCTTTTTTTGCATTTCTTGTGTCTAAAGATATTGCCCTTCGTTCTAACGTTCCCACCAAAGAATTTGTTTCTCTTATTAAATTAGTTCGATCTTCTGGCCTTAGATTAGGAAATTCTTTTGGATTCAATAATTTATTTAAAACCATTAGTGCATCATTAGATTTCCCAGAAATAGCCGCAACATTTACTTCTGATCTTACTTTAATTCTTGCAACGTTGCCTTTTGAAGTAAGGGATCTATTTGTAGCGTCAACGTTTGTAAAAAATCCACTACTAGCCGCTTCACTATATAGACCTCCAGCAAACATCCCAGGTTTAACTTCAATCCCAAATAATTCATTTTTAGCTTTTATCTGTTCAGAAGGAGTACCAGTTGCAATAATATTTTCTAGCTGTGAAGCTCGTGTAATTATATTAGCTTTACCAATGTCTATTTGTGCGTTTCTAGCGGTTTGTAAAATGGCACTTCGCTTATTTGAAATGTCAGTTGTCGAGGATGATAAAAACCTTTTCTTAACAATCGGGTCTTTAATATCCTTTGATAAAAGAAATGCCTTCTCTTTTGTCTTATCAGTATAATCTTTTAGAGCTTGTACTGGATCATTAGCTGCAGTTGTTTTTGCTATAACTTGTTGGTTTTGTAAAAACGTTGTTAGCTCATTTGTTTTGCTGGCAAGTTCTGAAGCCCTCTGTGACTTTAATTCTTGTTGATACCAGGTGAATCCTTCTTTAGCGACTTGCCCGCCAAGATCTCCAAAAGCTGAAATGCCCTGGCTTAAAGCACCAGCGTTAGCCTGGACACTCATTTGAATAGCGCCAACCTCTTTGGTAATAGCGCCTTTTGCTTGATAAGTAGGTACTTTCATTTAAGCGGTCGCATATATTTGTGAGCCAGTAGATATTCCACTTAGCAACGATTGTGCGGCTTTATAGTTCCCAGCTTGTCTAGCCGCTCTCCCATACATTCTATTTAAATTACCCTGCATTGTCTGCTGCAAACCTTGTTCTTCAAGCTGCTGCTTTCCAACCTGGGCGTTATATCGTTTAATGTTTATTTCTTCATCAGCTTCCTGGGCATTTGCCAGGGCAATCTTTAAAGGTGTTCCAGAGTCAGCAAGCCATCCATTATAGCTATTGGCCATATTAGTCTGCTGAGACAACTCCTCATATTGATTTTGAAACTTAATGATCTGCAGTTCTTCAGCTTGGATAAGTTGCCTTGCTCCAATCTCCGCAGCGTCTGCATTTCTATCGTTTATATCAGCGTTGTAATTAGCGGCTAATTGATCGCTTTTACCTTTTGCTTTAGCTGCTGAGGCTTGCATCACAGTTCCTACGACTGCACTTGCTACTGCTACTTCTAGGGCCATTATGTTATCCTTGCTACTCTATAATAGTCAGATCCATCTGGACCAAACTTTTCCATTAAACCTTCGTCTTTAAAACCGAGAAACTTTGCAAATCGTTGCGCTTCTTCCCAATCCTTGCGGACAGCGGCTTGCACTCTAATAAGGTTGTGTTCTTCAATCATTCTTTTAAAATCTTTTTTAACAGCTCTAATAATAGGCTTTGTGTATTCGTGTAATCTTTCAGAACCTAAGAACCAGGCTTCTCCAACCCCACTCCATAAAGGTATTATCCCAGCGCAAGCTATAAGATAGCCATTATCTATTGCTGTAAAACTTGTTCCTGGTCTATTGATGCTCTCAGCAAAATCTCGAAACTGTCCGATATGCTTTGGCGCACCTTTATTCATATCACCGGCCAAGATATCCCTAGCGTGTTCCGGCTTATATTCTACTATTATCATTGATCGAACGTTATTAACCTTGGGTAAATAGCCAAGATAGTAAGAGGTAATGGCTGATCTTGTTTCACCACAACAAATCCATCTGTATCGTAACCACCCTTAAATTCAACTTCCTTATCTCCACTAAATAAAGCCAGGGCTGTGTCCATTTTATCAGCAGAACTTCTGAAATGAATAAGGTCTAACTCTGATTCCAAGCTTCCAACTTTAGCACCAACCGATCTAAATAGGCGTAGCGTTACATCATGTATTCTTTTTGTTTTTGCCTGGGAAGTTCCTTCTGTTCCTCCAGCTTCAATCCTCATTGTTTTTAAAAGGGATGAATATTTTAATCCTATATGAACTTTTACAGACGCTCTGCCTAAAGCTAAAGCTCCACTAGCCACAGATTTATCTGGGTGAGTAGATCCATCAGCTAATATCCCTACTGTTTCACCTTCCAAATGACCTAACCCACTCATAGCGGTTGCCGCAGCTCCGCTATAACTTAAAGCGCTATCAAGAAAGAAAGCATCAGTTACGTCATCACCGAAATCAAACGTTGAAAAATATTCCACAAACCTAGTGGTAGCTCCATTAATTGTTCTTTTAACAATCATATAAACTGTATCTTCATCAAGATCACCAGGAACGATTGCTAAACTTTCAACCTCAGCTATTCCTTCGTTTGTTGTTGTTAACCTAGTTGTGTCTGTCGATACACACTTTAAAAACCCAGTTCCATTATGATTAGTTTCATTAATCGTTACAATCGCAGCGGCTGGATTGGCCACAGTAAAATCTGAATGAGCATTAATCCTAGTAAAAATATTGTCTGCAGTAGTATTATTGTTTGTGTTTGGTCTAAAACCAAATGTTGTATCAACTGGAGCAGAAGCACCAGCGGCTTCAGAAGTAAAGGTAACAGTCGTTCCATCAGATTTAGTAAAAATTAAAGTAGTGCCTATTGCTATATTAGCGTAATCGCTAACTGTAACTGTGCATTGCCCAAATCGGCCAGCGAGCGTGTGCAAGTGCCAGGCAACAACTTGTTCTTCTCGTCTATACGTCATCCCGGCAAGCTTGCCATTATTTAATACACACCACACCACATTGTCTGGTTCTTGCTGCAAAGCAAATTCTTTTATTCCGCTTTCCGTTATATCCTCTGCAAGCACAGTCATATCTGGTGCTGTGTAACTATCAGCATCATAATTATAACTCAGCTCTCTAATTTTTCTTAAAGCCCTTTGAACAAATAACGTAACGTTCCCGCTTTGAACTGGCTGAATATCAGCCGATCCATAGGTTGTTTGTCTTTTAATAGCTGTGTTTGTTGGGCTAAGTGGCTCTGGAGATCCAGAAGCGCTAACCACATATTCACCGCCAGACGTTCCAACAACTAAACTCCTAGCCGCAACCAGGTATCGAATAACATTAACTTGGTTAGATCCTATCGTATAGGTTAAAGAGTCACCACTATTAACCCCATCAGCAAAGTCTGTAAAATCGCCACTTACTGAAAAGAATATAGTCTGTGGCTGAGCTGCAGTATTTGCAAAAACTAACCTTTCTTCAAAAAAAGTAACGCAAGCTGGATAGCCGGTGGTTGTTGAAAAAGCTCCAAATGACCACTTTGTTGACGCAGCTAGGACCGCAACTATAGTTACATCTTCACCAGCCGCTTCATTTACAAGGTCAACGCTTGGAGCGAATAAGATTGTATCGGCTGTCACCTGGACAATTAATTTATTTGTTACATTATTACCGGATGTGCCTGCTCCAGTTATTGTTAAATTTTGACCGACCTTAAAACCCTGGACAACAAATTGACCAGCGCTATCTGTAATTCTATCATTATGTTGCAAACCAGAACTACCTGGATCACCTTCGGCAAATGCGATTGTATCAACTGCGTAACTCGGCAGCAGCTCAACTCGGCCATCCTGGTTTTCTTTTACAGCCGCAACAACGACTGTCGCACTTGTAATAGAAGATATCTTAGCATAGCCTTCGTGAAGTTTTAATAATCTTCCAACATCACCAGCAACAAATAAACTGGCTGAAGCTGTAATTGTCGCATTACCACTTCTTGCATTACTTACTAAAGTTATGGCAGTCGTGTTCTCATCCTGCATAGGACCACGCCTAAAATCAACCTCAGCAATAGTCCAGGATGTGTGACTAGTTCTATTGATTACCCTAGGAGCATAATCTGGATGAACCAAGTACATGACATCTGCGCTTTGCGTAAACTTGATAGCTGCTAAATCAGCAGTACCATAGGGAGTCGCTACTTCTGTAGCAGATCCGCCAGCGGTAACTTGGCCACCATCTTTATATATTCTAAAATAATTATTACCAAATTCTAAAACATAAGTTTGTGTAACTGAAAATTCAAAGGGTATTAGTCTTGTTGCGTTAGCCGCTGTCTTAACAGCCGCTATAAATTTAGTACCAGGCCTTCTTGATGCACCCCCATGAGGATGAATAACAAAGTTCTCTAACCTTGAGCAGCCATTAAAATATTTTGTTACATCAGTTCTTCCATCCAGCCTAGGAGATAACTGCCCTGCTGTAAAGTTGGTAAAAGCATAACTAGCCTTAGCCATATTTAGAACCTCGAATTAATAAAAGTTGGTGTTGCTACACCAGCGTTTTGAGTATCAGTAATAATATTACCAGGGCTTCCTTCTGTCGCATCAACAAACCTAGCTTCAATTAACTTTTTCTCGTAGCTGGCTTTCATCTGCGTTGCCAAGCTAATTGATCCAATTAAAGGATAAGCTAAAGAAGCAGCTAAAGCCGCTGATATAGTTTCCATTAATGAAAAGTCATATTGGTTTGTGTCTATTATTCGTGCCACATAGATTAAATTGACTGTGGATTCATTTGTTAATATCTTACGCCCTTCAACTTTAAAAAGAAAGTCAGCGGTTTCTAAAGATAAAACCCTTAAACAATAAGGATCTGTGGGTAATGTGTATTGAAAAGCGTACTCAAAAGCTGGTGCAACTGCGTCAGCGGCTAAAGAGGCTCTGTTAATAAGACAGTTCCAAGGATGGAATCTGAAAACAGTATCTCTAATAGAGTCATACCTTTGATTGCAAAGCCTTGCTGCTTTACTATCTTCTGTTAACGAAACGATTGAACTAGCGCCTAAATCAACCAAAGCGTTATTACATATATCCACAACTGATGGCATTTTAAATTCCTAATAAAAAAGGCAGCATATGGGGTTATGCTGCCTTATACTTAGTTTGTTAGTTTACAACGTATTGGATCATGAAAGCCATATCACCAGCGCTACCACCAGCAGCATCAAATGTTGCCGCTATATAGTAATATCCGCCTGGATCAACAGTATCACCAGCTTGAACATGAAGTCTT
>Ga0209830_10001465_pt1 | contig 20817 bp, 16 predicted proteins | sample ArcticOcean_MG_C_12_FD_187439 | JGI IMG/M metagenome (GOLD analysis project Ga0209830, IMG submission 187439) | Marine microbial communities from western Arctic Ocean - ArcticOcean_MG_CB8_130 (SPAdes) (version 2) | ecosystem: Environmental > Aquatic > Marine > Oceanic | place: Arctic Ocean...
GATGTTGGAAAAATCAATCGTATTGTGCAGATCAAAAGTCCACGTTCTGTTGATTCAATGTTACAGCGTGTTGGTCGAGCAGACCATCGTTTAGATGGACTAGGCCGAGGTCATTTATTGTCTTGGAATGCAGATGATGTGGCAGAGGCTGCTGTCATTGCTAGGCGAGCGATGGAAGGAAAAATTGAGCCTGTTGAATGGAGAGATATGCCCTATTCAGTTGCTGCTAATCAAATCGTTTTAATGGCTCATTCTTTCGGAGCAGTACCTATTTCAGAGATGACTGAAAGTATTGCCAATAGTAGTCAATTTGAGCGATGGCGCCAAGAGGATACAGAAAATATTGCAACCATCTTATCGGAAGGATGGGTTGTAAGAATCTGTAACGATCCTGTTGAAATCCCTTGGTATCGATGGCCAAAAACAGTGTATGAACTCGCTCGCATCGAGGCATTGGCAAAAGGTAAGGAATTGCCTGAAGAAAGACCACTATTCTCAATACCGGAAGATGAAATTCCAGTTGCGATAAAGAACATTAAGGTCATAGTTCCCAAACGATTCTCCAAGGGATGGATCTCAACTGCTGGAAGAACTAGACAATGGGTTACAAACCATCTTTCAATGATACCTGATAAGCAGAAATATCGTGTTAGAGATGCTGTGACACGTTCTACTTTAGGAAGCGTCGATGAGGCTTTCGTACTGAGTCTGAACGATTCGGGTGAAGATGATGATGGTTCTCCAAGACGTTTCGTCATGGCTGGGAGAACTTGGTTGATCATAGACGCAGACTCTGAAAAATCAGAATTGCTGGTAACTCCGGTTACCGACCAAGCCCATGCACCTCAATGGACTGGGGAATTACCACCTGTGCCAAAGGAAGTTGCAAGAGATATTGGCCGGCTTCGCCAATTGGTTGCAGAAGACATGAATTTGCTTGAAGGATTAGAAGATGAAGGCGATGAAGAAGAGAGTGAAAATCAAGTTGGTCTAGACGTCGGCGGAATCTTTGCTGAACGAGACTCAAAATTATCAGACCATCCGATAGACGGTGAGGCGATGAGTTTGCTCAGTGAAGCGATTCGCAGTCATATTGAAGCAACTGGTCATCTTCCTACAGACCGTAAAATCACCATTGAAGAAAGAGATGATGCAGTAGTAATCAATTCATGTAATGGTTCAAGAATCAATGAAGCAATCGGTCAATTCCTACTAGCGATGGCCAGTACAAAATCAGGTGGCTGGGGAAGATTAGTGGTTGAACCGACAAGAATCTCTCTCCAAGTTTCAGGTGTTAACGGTCGTGATTTCCTAAATTGGTTGATGGATACACCACCCGATGCAATCACTGGACTGCTAAGCGTAACACTGCCAAATTCTCGTCAGGTTAGATGGAGATTTGCTCAAGTTGCCAAAACTTTCGCGATACTAAGGCATGGCGTTGACCCGAGAAAAATAAATCTCCAATCGTTATTGAAAAAATACCGTGGTACCGTGGTTATGGAAGAAGTTCTTGCAAAGTTATTCCACGAAAGAATGGATGTCGGTGGTGCAACAGATATAGTCCATGCAATCCAATCTGGCTTAATTGATATTGAAATAACCGCAACTGGTCCTTTGGGCATCTCAAACCACAATAGCCGCGATATGCTATTGCCAAATTGGGATAATGCTGCAGTAAGAGCAAGATTGAAACTAAGACTGGAGAATGAAAGAGCCGTATTATGTTGCTTAAAGTGTAAAGCGACTAGAAGATTTAGAGTTGCTAGATACAAAGAGATGGACGATATCAAAAAATGCCTAAAATGCAAAGGCCTGATGATGGCATGTGCCAGAGAAGGAATGCAGAAAATGCTCGTAGAATGGGTTAATTCAACCGATCCTAAGGATGAGGGCCGTATGATGAAGAACGCAACCACTGTGGCCAACAGGGGCTATGATGCGGTTCTATGTTTGATGGGAAGAGGAATCGGAGAAGCTACCGCTCAACGAGTATTGAGAAAGGTAACTCCAAATGACGAAGATTCGCTATTACATACGATTCATAAAGCAGAAGTTGAATATGCAAGAACCCGTCGTTTTTGGCAATGAAAGTCCAATTGCAGAATTGATTTCCCAATTGAGAAATACTTTATCAATATTTGTATTAATTTCAGTCATTTAAGGATTTTTGGCCAAAGATGCTATGAGATATACCCGTGAGCCTTGACATAGGGCAGACTATGGAAGATGTTCGCCAATGGCTAAATTCCTCTAAGTCGAAAGGGATGGCTTTGGGTTTGCCCAATACCAAACAGGCACTCGATAGATTGAACCTAAAATTCGATAACACTCATATTTTCCATGTAGCAGGAAGTAATGGAAAAGGCACAACTTGTGCAATATTAGCCGCTTCAGTACAACTCTCTGGCCATTCAGCCGTATTATTCTCATCACCGCATGTTAGTAGAATTGAAGAAAGAATTAGAATTGATGGAGTGCCAATTGCTAGTGATTTATTTGATAGCGCATTAGCAGAAGTTAAGCAAATTAGTGAAGAAAGCCCTATTATTGACTTGACTTTTTTTGAAATCACATATCTTTGTGCGATGGTTACGGCATCTAGTCACAATAGCGACGTATTAATTTTAGAAACTGGATTAGGCGGAAGACTAGATGCCACTAGAACTGCTCCGGCCGACACCTGCATCATCACTTCTATTTCGGCTGAGCACACCGAAATCTTAGGAGATGATATCTGCAAAATTGCGCAGGAAAAGATTGCTATTGCAAGACCTGGAGTCAAAGTGATTATTCGCGACCCTGAAAATGAGGACATCAAAGCGGCAATGCGTGAGGAATGTCAAGCCGCTGGAAACATTGAACTTGGTGAAATACCGCTTCCAGCTCAACCTATTTTTGTTGAGATTCCACAGATGGTTACCACCCGACAAGAGGCCGCAATCCTTGTCGATCAGACATTGAAGAGAACCGGAATGGACACATCAACGGTATGGCAGGCAAAGAACTCAATTCGGTGGCCTGCTCGTATGCAATTTATTCCTGCTGGAAAAACAGGTGGCCATGAATTCTTGCTCGATGGAGCCCACAACCCAAGCGGCATGGCTAGAGTAATGCCAGAGGTTGCAAATATGATTGAAAGTTACAAAATTCAAGCATGGTCGCTAGTTTTTGCAGCATCACCTCAGCAAGAAATGGACGCATTCGTCGCCCCATTGCTTGAATATTGCCAAACAAACCCACCTCGTCAAATAATCATCACCGCTCCGCAAGGAGGGAGATATCCTGGCATTGAACCTCAACAATTGATGAATCACTTCATGGCAATCGATTGTGAAATATCCGCAGTAGAATATCCCGAGAGTGCATTATCCATAATAGAGGACAAAGAACCGTATGAAGTTGGACTAATCGTCAGCCTTGGCTCTATGTATTTACAAGGAAATATACTCGGTTTGTTATACCTTGATAGCGATGAGGACCTAAGTTTGCTAGCGAAGAGATGAAACAAGGACATGGTTAGCAAGGATCGGGTGAGGACATGAAAGACAAGCATTTGGCAATCCGGATTCAACAATGCTTAGCTTTGGCAGAGGCTTCTAATTGCCCTCGCAGGAAATTCGGCGCGCTATTGGTTGATCCGGCGAGAAATGTAATCTTGATGGATGGCTACAATGGTGGACCAAGAGGTGGAGGACGCCTTTGTGGTGGTGAAGAATGTTTGAGAGATAGCCAAAGCGTAGTATCTGGCACACGGGTTGAAATCGGTTGCCACCATGCTGAAATGAATTTGATTTGTAATGCTGCAGCTAATGGAGTATCTACCAATGGTGCATGGCTAATCGTTACCGGCGAGCCTTGTATGATGTGCGCTAAACTAATACACCATTCTGGGATTTCAAAGGTTGTTATCGTCGATGGCGGTTTCATGGGAGAAAATGGTGTAGGCTATCTAGGCGAACATGGTATTGAGATTCAAAGTGTTGATGGACCAAAAGACCCTAGAGGACAGGATTAGTATTTTAATAATATTTTAAATTCATAAAGCATACGATTTTCCCCCTTTAGGGGGAATGGTATGGGCGTGACAGTCATATGCAAGCCCCAACTCGCATCTGTTATGAGCGACGATGATGAGTCCGGTAATACGGACCGCGATATTTCCGATAAATTCGCTGCAATCGAAAGAGAACTTCGTGCTGAATCGTTTTTTGATTCAATAAAAGATCAGTTACCCGGAATGTTTGGAATGGCATTTATGTTCGTCATCACCATTCTAATAGCCCTTTTTATCAGACCTTGGTATGATATTGCCGGCCTACATGCATTTGGAGAAGAAGGTGCCACTCAAGTCAAATATATCGCAATGGAATTGTCTTTTATCTTTATTTTTACCGGAGTGATTTTACTTTTGGCCAAATACAAAAAAGACTGGATTATCAAATATGGGATAATGGGAATTTTAGCAATGGCATTGATGTACTCAACAGTACCTCTCGCTCATATGATGGTAATCGATTTTGATGCTGAACCGTTTGAATACGATGCTGCATCAACCCATACCAGTGAATCATATCTTGTAAATTATGGAATGGAAGGCTTACTGACAGCGGAATTGACTGGAGAAGCCGATGGTCCTTGGAACGATTCTGTAAGTTATTGGCATGGTCAGCCGTTTGATGGCGAACCTGTATGGCAGATTGACCAGCAACGCAGCCCTGGAAACGACCTAGGCGATACAAGAGTTGTACTAAATGGTAATATTGCAACATTTACAAACGGTGTTTGGATTTGGACTATCGATATTGATAGTGGTGAAAAATTGAACACATATGCTTGTCACGAAATAGATGAGGTTCAAGGATTAATCCCCCTACCAAATATGCACACTGCTTGTTCTTTAGCAGTTCTAATCGATGATTCAATGTATGTGGTTTCCACCGATGACTCCCTATTCCATTACAAGGTGTTTGAAGAACAATTAATGGTATATCAAGCAGCATGGGCATTACCAACTAACATTGGCATTACAGAAGGAGTCCTATATTCTGAAGTCATTTCTGAGAACAGATTACTAATCACCACTCCAACACAAGTATGTATTGTTGAATTAGAAGAAACAAATAAAGCACTATTATCTCTACTCGAGATTGAACCTGCTACAACTGCATTCGTAAGAAATTCCACCGGCTATTATGTAAGTTCTGATTTCGGTCATTCACCATGGTCTGACGTTACAATCGAAAATGCTAGTGCAGATACAGGATTTATCCTACTTGGAGAAAATAATGGCAATGTTCTTGGGTTTGAATGGAATCAATCCGCTGAAGTTGAGGTCGTGGAACAAACAAAAATGCATTTGATGGATTTTGCTGAAACTATTCAATCTGCTAGATTAACCGACTTGGATGTTTCTGGAATGACTGACATGCTCATCACCACAGGTGATACAGCGCACTGGCTTCATGGCCAGGCACTGGTTAACAAAATTTCATTCCCTGTTGATGATAATTTCGCAACTGGTTATTTTGTTGAAGATTCAAACGCAAGTTCTCAATTTGTAGCAATCTACGATGATAATGGTTCTACTGCTAAACATGGAGAAGTAACAGATGAAATGAGGACAATATCCGGATTACAATTGTATAATGGACCATTTCTGGTTGGAGTTATCGTTGCTATTGCATTAATGATTTTACTATATGTTCACAGTGAATGGTATGTGGTCAACACAGTTGGAGTATTGGTTGGCTCAGGGGTCATAGTAATGCTCGGTGTTGCTTTCGTTCCTTCACTGATTATCATCTTCATGGTAGTGGCAGCGATATATGATGCATGGGCGGTTTACAAGTCCAAACATATGCTCGCCTTAGCCGATACGATGATTAATTTACGATTACCAATTCTGCTAGTTGCTCCTCAAAGCAAAGGATATTCATTCAAGGAAGGTCAAACATCAATTAGCGATAAAGGTCAAGAAATACCTGCTCAGTCATCTGCTCAAACAACTACTAAAAAAGCCAAGAAAAATGGTGGAGAAGCGATGTTTATGGGACTTGGAGATGTCATATTCCCTGGAATGTTAGTCCTTTCATGCGCTCAATGGCTCGATGAGTCAGTGGCAATACCTGTCGCAATGGGAGCATTGGTCGGTGGCCTATGTGGATATGCAGCATTGATGTATTTCGTTGCCCAAGGGAAAGCACAAGCAGGATTACCTCTGCTCAATGGTGGGGCAATCTTAGGATACTTAATCACAGGATTATTCTTCATTGGAACATCGTTATTAGATTTCGGAATTAGTTGGTGAAAATAATGCTTGATATTACTTTGTTTAGAGAAAACCCGCAGGTGATATTTGCGGATCACGATAAGCGTGGTATCGTACATGATAAAGTTCAACAAGTGATTGACCTGGACCTTAAGTGGAGAGATTTACAACATCAAACCAACCAACTGAGGCAACAAAAGAATGCCGCTGCTCGGGGCATTGGAGAAGCGATGAAATCGGGAAACCGTGATGAAGCAGAGAAGATTAAGGCTCAAGTTGCAGATTTAGGAACAAAAATTAGTGTAGCAGAAAGTGCAACCGATGAAGCTCTTGCTCAAAGGGATAAGATTAGGATGACAATTCCAAATATTCTTCATCCAGATGTACCAGTAGGTGATGACGAAGGCGGCAATACACAACACAGCGTTCATGGTCAAAAACCAATTTTTGATTTTGAACCTCGCACTCATAACGAATTAATTGAACTCAATAAATGGGTTGATTTGAAACGAGCAGCAAAGATTGTTGGTTCACGTTTCTTCTTCCTAAAAGGCGACTTGGCTCGCTTAGAATTCGCATTACAACAATACTCAGTCGAGTTCATTCGCCAGAGGGGCTTCACTTTCGTTCAGCCCCCTGCTATGATGAATAGAGAAGCCTACGAAGGTGTTACTGACTTGGCTGACTTTGAGACTGTGATGTATGGAGTTGAACCTGAACAATTCTACATGATAGCAACCGCAGAACACCCATTAACAGCGATGTTCATGAATGAGACTATCCCTGAAGAACAATTACCATTGAAAATAGTTGCTGTTTCTCCATGTTTCCGCAGGGAAGTAGGTTCACACGGTCAATCCGATTTAGGGATTTGGCGAGTCCATCAATTCACAAAAGTTGAGCAAATCGTTTTCGCAACACCAGAGCAATCGTGGCAAATTCAAGAAGAATTATTACAAAATTGTATCGACTTGTGGGATAGTTTGTCGATTCATTACGAAGTGGTCAATATCTGCACCGGCGATATGGGCACTGTTGCGGCAAGAAAGTACGATCTTGAAGCATGGATTCCAGGTGCTAACCAATACAAAGAAATCGTCTCTTGTTCAAACTGTACCGATTATCAAGCCAATAGATTGAACATTCGCTATGGCCAACCTGGCCATGCTGGACAACCTATTGCACATACTCTAAATTCTACTGCTGTGGCTACTAGTCGCGCATTAGTTGCAATAATGGAACAGAATCAACTTGAAGATGGTAGTGTTAAAGTTCCTGAATGCTTAGTATCATTGATGGGTGGTAAAACCCATCTAGAACCTTGCCAATGGTGATTATATGCGTTGTCTTTTCCTATCTTTATTGCTTGTACTCGCCCCTTTGAGTGGGTGCTTCGGAGAAGATGCTGGAGATGATGTTGCGCCAACTCTGAGTGTCGCTGATGTTTCCATGGCTATTCGTGGACAATACATGACTATCGAAGTGGATTCGAATGTGGATTGGACATTCAATCGATCTGCAGGATTGTTCTATGTAGATGATTTTGGTGTACTAAGAGACCCTTTGATAACTACATTCCCTGCAGAAAAGAAATCGCTTGAATTATTGATACTGGACAGTGAGAGAGAATCTGTTGACATTTCAGTTACTGCAGGTGACGAATTCTGGAATGCAACCCTAATGCTTGAAGATAGTCAAGAAATGATGCTTGTAGATGGTAGGCGTGCTTACGATACTATCGATATGTTAACCAGTTCACACAACAACAGATGGTGTGCTAGTGCATCGGTTCACGAAGGTGGTTCTGCATACGAAGCTGCGGCTGAAGCAATGGCTGAAGATATGAGGGAAATGGGATTCGATTTCGTTGAAGTAACTCGATACGATGATGACCCTGACCAATTGAATGTTGTTGGCTACAATTGGGGTAGAACAAATCCTGACGAATACATAGTCGTAGGAGGTCATTTCGATATTGCTTACTTATTCACGCCACCAGGAGGAGGTACAAACGAAGGCGCAAATGATGACACTTCAGGATCTACTGTGTCCTTAGAAATGGCTCAAGCATTGGCCAAGATGGAGTTCGATCATACTGTTGTTGCAGCATTGTGGGCATGTGAAGAGGAAGGGCTTCTAGGCTCTTCGGCATATGTTAACCACTTACCTGAAAATGTGACAGTAAAGTCGTACCTGAACTTCGACATGGTTTCTCTTAACTACCCAATCATACCTGCATCAGAACCAATTATCGGCCCGGGTGGAGAAGTTTTCTCTGCAACAAAATACGAATGGCAGATTAGTATTGCTGGTGCAAGTGAGAGCAATATGCAGACAATGTACGAGTGGGTTGGAACTACAATAGAAGATGACCTTTCATACAGACCAACAGAGGCAAATCCGATTAATTGGCTGATTGCAGAATCATGTGCTTCAGACCACTGTGCGTTCTTTTCTGCTGACTTCCCTACTTTCAACTTCTTCAGCCCTGGCGGAGAAATTTCATTCTGGCAAGAATGGCACTCGCCATCAGATACACTAGATTTCATGACTGCTAAAGCTGGTGGGCAAGAAGGAATGTCGAGTGGTTTCAACAGTCTTGTTTGGTCATCACTCGACCTCTTCGTACGAATTGATAATTCTGATGATTCATTCCAAGGTCGTTGGTATTCAGCCCCTGCTGAAGAATAATTGTAAAGACTTTATTTAATTACAACGAACTTTGTTCAATCCATTGCATGTCTCTGAAAAGATAGTCTTCAGTTATAGGGTTACATTATATGCAATGTATTGGAGGCAAATACATGAACTGGAGTTTATTTGCTATATTCCTAATTTTAGGTTTTACATTTTCAACTTCAGGTTGTCTTGGAACGAGTGAGGTTCGTTACACTTACTCGATGGAAGATGGCTTGGATAATACAAACTCGGATGATACCTCCGATTTCCTGTTCACACTTACTTTAAACAGTGGAATGGATATGGCAATTTCCGAATTAGATATAATTGTCAAGCAAAGGGGCACCTCTCACGTCTGTGCAACCTCTGGTGGTGAAGGAAACTGCACTATAGTACAGTTATTTGATTCAGATGAATCACTATGGGAAATTGGCGAAACTTTGATGATCAATGAAAATGGTGTTGATATCTGCTCGAATGATTGCATCATCACACTCGCTATCTCTGGTCCGAAAGATGCCAAGATGATTGGCCCGACCATCATCAGCACTTCATGAAAGTGATTCGCATACTATTGAAATCAATCAACAAGGTTTGCGCCATCTCATCTGAAGATACCTCCTGAGTTATCCCCAAAATCAATCTAATCATAAAGACAAATCCACTGATGTTCAAACCAACCACAAACCTATAGAATTATACCAAGATTGGTAGGAATAGCAATTCGCATCGGCCGAGTATATCATCAGATAACTGCTCCCAGTGAAAATAGTAGAATCCCACTCAAGGTCGATAGTGAAAGTTCCATCTGCATTTGCAGTATAACAAGTGTAAACCCATTGGGAATCTTCGACATCGTATTGAGCGACTCCAAGCCTTTGTTGTGGGCTAAAGGTTTGCCCAGTTAAGACATAGACTCTATCCAATTCTGCTACAGAGCAGGGAATAGAAGAATTCAATTGGATTCCCATCGTAATGAATTGATTACTTTGGCATGATGAATAATCAAATGTTAATCCTGAATTGACATATATATTTTCAGATGTAGCACTAACTCCCCAAAATGGTGAGCCTCCACTAATATTTTCAAATTCGTAAAACAATAAGGGCATTGAATGACCTGACAAATCTTTAATCTCAAAGTGAAGATGTGGCCCTGTACTCCAACCCGTATTTCCACTCAAAGCGATGTTTTGTCCAGCATCGACACTATCGCCAACTTCGACAAGTGATCCATTTACAGTCAAATGTGCATACATAGCAAAAGTGGAATCTCCATGGTCAATAATGACGAAATTTGATTCGTTTTCACAGGCTGATGTGGGACATCCAGTGGAAAAGTTCTCCACTACTTGAATTACAATTCCCGATATGGCCGCAACTATAGTAGTGTTTTCTGGGATAGGGAAATCAACAGCATTTAGCATGTGATCATTGTGGCTGACAAAACCGTTTGAGGCCTGAGATACTGTAATATTAAATCCATACTGAAAGGGTAAGTACGTCCAAACGATATCCTTAGAGATACACTTGCCATTCATTTCTTTTGTGTTGCTTGAACATGTAAGTTGCCCATTCTCAAGTTGCTCTATCTGCTCCTCAAGGACCGTTATATTACCAGATAAAGTAGTAGTGAGATTTTGATAATAATCGCTTTGAGATTGTAAAACAGCGATAGCAGCATTATTATCAGACAATTGTTGTTGGAAATCTGCGATGGTAGCATTATTATCAGATAATTGTTGTTGTAAATCTAGTAGTGAACTATTGAGCGAAACGATAGTCGCATTCAATGAGGTCATGTCGTTTTGCAAACTTTCAATCGATGCGTTCAAAGCATCACTTTGCTCACCAGAAGTTGAAAGAGAATCATTCAAATCCATTTGCAATTGACTTAAAGCAGTTAAATTATCTGATAATTGTATTTTAATCTCATCTATATCCAAGTTTAGTTCGCTGGCATTTACTTCCGATTGGTTGTACTCCATCCGCCAATAGCGAAGTACAATCAAAATATCTTCTCTCTCATCTTGCAAAGATTTTATGTCGTCATTTAATTGCTGATTGATATCATCAACTGTCGATTTGTCCTGGTCTAATTGAGTATATTCATCTTCAATTTGCATATTATTGGAAACCGTCAAAACATTTCCGATTCCACTCAAGCCGATAACTAGAATCATTACCAGTGTCAAATTATTTGTCGCCATAACTAAAGCACAAATTAATTCTTATTTCAAACGATGCTGCTTTAATGTAAGTCAATTGAATCATAAAGACAATTGCATTTACCATTATTCTTCCAAGTCAAGAAGATTTACACCTTGTTCTACTTGGTCACCAGCATTGAAATTAATCGCAGTAACTGTACCATCTGTTGATGCAACGATTTTATGCTCCATCTTCATCGCTTCTAAGATCATCAAAGTAGTCCCAGCACTCACTTCTTGACCAACTGAAACCATTACTTCGAGAACTTTTCCTGGCATTGGTGCTGTCAATCCACCTTGTTCTTCACTGGCATTAGCCCCTGGTTCAATTCTTTCCAGTTTGAAAGTGTGGCCACTGAGATGAATCCACCAAACATCACCAACCTTGGCTGCTCTTGCAAGATGCACTGAACCATCTGCAGTTGTTACTTGCAATCTGCCATCTGTGAGAATCTGGCAAGATTGGCCTTCATACAACCATGAATCTCCTTGCTTAGAGATATTGACTTCAACTAATCCATCTGCACTTTTGAACTGGTTCTGCATCAAGGAAACCTCCTGTTCAAAGTATGGAATGGGCTGACTGGACCATCGGATATGACTTGATTGGAATTGGAAGAAGTTCTGCGCTGTAGCCCATTAACCTCAGCACAAGAAGCAACTAATAGTGCAGCACTTTGAATTGATTGAGAAACATTAGGCGACCAGCCATTAGGCCAAAGTCTGTCGATTGTGGTAGTATCGGTTGTTCCGTTAATCACCTCTGATTGGTCGCACAATTCTCGCAAGAATCTGATATTGGTAGTAGTTCCTAGAACTACAAATTCGTCCAGTGCTCTTCTCATTCGCTGTAATGCTTCAGGGCGACTTGGTGCCCAAACGATTAGTTTTGCAAGCATTGGATCATAATTTGGAGTGACTTCATCTCCTTCACGTACGCCGGTATCCAAACGGACACCTGGGCCTTCAGGGGGTGAGAATACTGCTAATTTTCCAATTGCTGGAAGGAAGTTATTGGCTGCATCTTCCGCATATAATCGCACTTCAATAGAGTGACCGCGTATCATCAAATCTCCACATGACATCGGTTCACCGGCTGCGATTCTCAATTGCTCTCTAACCAAGTCAACGCCTGTAACCAATTCGGTAACCGGATGTTCAACTTGAATTCGCGTATTCATTTCAAGGAAAAAGAATTCACCATTAGGCGCTAATAAGAACTCAACAGTCCCCGCACCTTCGTAATCAACTGCTTGTGCTGCTGCAACAGCAGCACTTCCCATAGCGTCTCTTATTTGTGCAGTCATCGTTGCACATGGCGCTTCTTCGAATACTTTCTGATGCCTTCTTTGAACACTGCACTCTCGTTCTCCGAGGTGAATAGTTCTGCCATGCCTATCGGCAAGAATTTGAATTTCAACGTGCTTAGAACCGGTTAGTAATCTCTCAATATAGACTCGGCCATCACCGAATGCTGCAATCGCTTCTCGGCGAGCGCCTTGGGCAGATGAAATCAATTCGCTTGGATCATGAACTGCCCGCATTCCTTTACCGCCACCGCCACTTGATGCTTTGAGAAGAAGTGGATATCCGACTCTATGGCTGGCATTTTCAATTGCGATAAGCGCAGCCTCTTCTTCAACCTCTTCGATTTCTTCACCAGGAATCACTGGCACTCCAGCATTACGCATGGTGATTCTGGCAGTCATCTTATCGCCCATTTGAGTGATTGCAGCCGGACTTGGTCCGACCCATTGGATTCCAGCATCCCCTACTGCTTGAGCAAAGTCTGCTCTTTCTGATAAGAATCCAAAACCAGGATGAATTGCATCTGAGCCTGTCGCTGCTGCGATTTGTAAAATCTGTTGTTGGTCGAGATAGGTTTGTGCAATCGTATCGCCACTGAGTTGTACCGCTTCATCAGCTAATTCAACGAACAGTGATTTTGCATCATTGCTGGCGTATATTGCCACTGATGCAATTCCAGCCTCACTACAAGCACGGAGAATTCGGCAAGCGATTTCACCACGGTTTGCCACCAGAACTTTAGTCAGTTTGTTGGCCATAATCTCACCTCTTACAATTTGAAATCGCTTATTCGCTTTCTGGCTTCCAATTGGCTGGGCGCTTGTCAAGGAATGAAGAAAGGCCTTCCTGTCCTTCGTTTGATGCGCGCATTTTGCTAGTGAAGTTAAGAGTCCAATCTCTCAATTCAGCATCACTCTCAGTAAATCTATCAAACTCTAGTGTCAATTGTTTTGCTAATGTTACAGCACATGGCCCTGTGGTTAAGACTTCAGCGATTACTTTGTCAACCTCTGCAACCATTTGCTCTTCGCTCTCTACCAACTTTTCAATAAATCCAGTGCGCAACGCTTCTTCACCATCTATACGACTGGCCATCATCGCTAGTCTTCGGAAGCAAGCAGAACCTAATCTTCTGTAGACGTAAGGTCCTATCACCGCTGGGAGAATTCCCAATTTCCCTTCCGACAAAGCGATTTTGATATTTTCGTTAGCGATTACGTGGTCACAGCAAGCGATCAATCCAGCGCCGCCGCCGAGTGCGACTCCTTGAACTGCGGCGATGGTAAAACAAGGGTGAGACCAAAGTCCGTTGAATAAACTGTCAAGTCTTTCAGAATCTGCACGGTTTTCTTCAGCACTATTAGCGCCAGCATCACGCATCATGTTGATATCTGCGCCTGCACAAAAATGACGCCCTGCACCTGAGATTACCAGTGTTCTTAGGAAAGGTTGGCCGTTTTCATCAACCAGTGAATCCAAAGCACCAGCGCTTCTTTGTGCTGTCCATTGCAATACTTGACACAATTCTGTTATCATTTGAACGTTAAGTGCATTGAACTTGTCTTCACGGTTTAGTGTGATGTGGCAGGCAGAACCTGAAATCTCTACACTAATCAATTGCGTTTGAGGTGGATTTTGCATATTTACCATGATTAAAACTCCAATTGCATTTTTAATTTTCTAATTGCATTATCACATTCGGAATACACCGAATTTATCATCAGGCATTGGTGCATTTCTCGCTGCTGCCAAACACAATCCCAATACATCTCTTGTATCTCTAGGATCGATAATTCCATCATCCCATAATCGGGCAGTAGAATAGTATGGTGAGCCTTCTGTTTCGTACTTGTCCAATATCGGCTTTCGGAATCCATCTAACTCAAGCCCTTCCATCGGAGGCAATCCTTCTCTGGCCCTCTGGTCTTGTTTGACCGTAGTCAGTACATCAGCTGCTTGAGGACCGCCCATTACTGAAATACGTGAGTTTGGCCACATGAAGAGGAATCTTGGGTCATAGGCTCTGCCACACATACCATAGTTGCCAGCACCGTGAGAACCACCGATGATAACTGTGAATTTAGGAACATTAACACAGGATACTGCCGTTACTAATTTTGCTCCATCCTTAGCAATTCCACCTGCTTCGTATGCCTTACCGACCATGAAACCAGTTATGTTTTGTAAGAATACCAATGGGATTCCTCTTTGACCACACAACTCAACAAAGTGAGCACCTTTCAATGATGATTCAGAAAAGAGAATCCCGTTATTAGCGACGATTCCAACTTTGTGGCCATGAATATGAGCAAAGCCACAAACCAGTGTTGTTCCATATCTGGCTTTGAATTCATGGAATCTTGAACCATCGACTATTCTCGCGATTACTTCTTTGATAGCCAGTGGGGTACGGTTATCGCTTGGAATTAGACCCAATAAATCATTGACATCATGTGCTGGTTCTTCAACTTCAGCAAAGGCTGCTGGTGCTAATTGCCTTGGACCGAGATTCTCAACTACGTTGCGAACCATTCGTAATGCTTCAATCTCATCTTCTGCGAAGTGATCTGCAACACCGGATTGAACCGTATGGACTTCAGCACCGCCTAATTCCTCAGCAGTAACCTCTTCTCCAGTCGCTGCTTTGACCAGTGGAGGGCCAGCAAGGAAAATCGTCCCATTGCCTTTGACTATGATAGATTCATCCGACATTGCTGGAACATATGCACCTCCAGCAGTACAAGAACCGAGAACTGCTGCAATTTGGGCAATTCCATCGCCAGACATCTTGGCTTGATTACGGAAGATTCTACCGAAATGGCCAATGTCTGGAAATACTTCATCTTGCAATGGTAGGAATGCGCCACCTGAATCTACTAAGTACACACAAGGAAGGTGGTTTTCATGGGCGATTGACTGAGCACGAATATGCTTTTTAACAGTCATTGGATAGTAACTTCCACCCTTTACAGTCGCATCATTAGCAACGAATAGACATTCTCTCCCATGTATCATTCCAATGCCAGTTACAACACCTGCTGAATGCGCTCTGCCATCATATAATTCAAAAGCAGCCAGTGGAGATAATTCCAAAAATGCGCTACCTGGGTCGATGATTCGCTCAATTCTTTCCCTTGGTAACATCTTGCCGCGAGATTGATGTCTTTCGACATATTTGCCACCGCCTCCATTGCTTGCGACTGAAAGACGCTCACGAAGTGTTGCAAGCAATCCCTCATTGTGCGACTTACGAGCAATGTAGTCAGGGTCACTACGAATGATGCGGGTTGGTAATCTGTCCATTGTAACCCCTTCAATACAAGCCAAGTCAAACCCGCATTTAACATCAAAGGCAATAACAACTCAAAGGCAATTAATTATCAAACACCAAGAATTAATCGGCCAATATCGCGAAGGCCTGGAGCCAAGCCTACAATGAGGACTGCTAAGACGATAAGTATGCGAAGATGACTTTGCCTGTTTTCAACTCTCATCTGAACAAACATCCAAACGATTAAGCCGATTAAAAATATCTTCAAGAGAGTGAATAACCATGCCCCTTCACCGATGGTAATCCCGAGCATTTGGTTGACCTCTCCACCTAATTCTATCACACTATTGGATACTGGATGTTTTTCGCCATAGCCAAAGAAATCAATTCCCATCATAGTTGCAAAGCCATCCACCAATTGACCAAAGACCATGCCGAGAACCATTGGAGATGCTAGAAGTGCTTTATTTGACAACTTTTCAATCGGGTGATCTTTAACTAATTCCTTTTCAAACTCCCAACTTTTAAGGCTGATACCTTCAGGGAGAACGCCTGCACTGAAACCTGTTAATTTCATCATACGTGCATCTTCAATTCCTCTACTATACATCCAATAACAAACAATAGCAGGTATGCCGATTACAATAATCACTGGCCATAGAGTGACTTCTGAAGCGACGCGGCCACTCTCTTGTTGCCAAGGAGTCATAACAAATTGCCCCCAATGAGATAGGCCCATTACCAATGCTGCTACTGCGAAAGAAAACATCCCTCTAGTAATCGCTGGCCAATCTCGAGTTTTTGTCAAGACAAAGAATAGAATGGTGAATGAAGCGATAAGCCCCACTATCACCAATTGATTGCCCATTTCAGCGTGTTCTGCATATGCTGGCCGATATAGCATTGCCCAGTGTGCAAATAACAGAAGTCCTAGTATTGTGAATAGAGTAGTTTGCTTTCGCGATTCAGCCAAGTCTCCTCTTTGTGAATCCCACTGGCCTGCAAGGTAATGAGAGATTACAGCGATAACGACCAACCAAGCGGTAAGGTGGAGATGTATTACTGGGGAGATGAATAACCAGTCTACTTCACTGCCATAGAAGTCGGCATCCTCTAGAACTCTCAATACAGGTGCAAGACTAACCCAAGCGATTAATGCGAGAGTCATTCTATCATCGCAAGGTAATTCCATTTTACGGAATAATGCTTGTAAGGTGATTACGCAGATGAACATGCTAGATGTGTATATTGCAGTATTTTGCGGCGTATATCCAGCATCTCCTGCCACACCCGCATCTTTTAGGATTGGATCCCAGATTATCGGCTTTAGTGTATCAACCCATATCAATTCATTGAACATTACCAAACCGATTGTAATACCGATTAGTAGTGCAAGAACCGACCAAATAGCCACTTTTTCCATTGGATGGTATTGCTTTGAAGGCAAACATGGCTTGTGATGGGAAAGGATTTGGTGAATCTCATCAACGCTAGACATTTGCTCGCCTCAAGTAATCCTCATAGCCGCTTGGCCATATCCTTTACCACTGAATCATCGTAATATTGCCAAGAAAAGAGTTTTGCCACTAGTGAGCCCTTATGAGCAGAATCATCAGTTTTGAGTTCTCCTAACAGATGAATTTCTAACCATTTCTCAATCCCTCAGTCAGATTAGAATTGTGTTTGGTTTGAGCCCCCAAGTGGGTTCCCCAGCGGTTGCATCGGTAAAGAAGGGAAGAACGTCTTGAAGCACTTTTGGAATGTCTACGGACCATAAATCTTCGAAGAGAGGTGATTCGGGCGTGCCTAGTTTGTCGGTCAGTTTACCCCACATCTTGACGATGCCTCGGGTTTTTTGTCGCTCATATTGAAGCATTAGAGCTGTAGTCTGGATGAGCCCTTGAATTCCTAGGATGTATCGCTGGTCAGCCTCTCTCGCCTTGAGAGACTTCCACATCTCCTCCCAGTCCTCGTGTGCGTGCCAATAGCGGCCTGTATTGAACTCGGTAATGCCGCCATCAAGCCACCTCTGCTCTTGTTTAGAAAGTGGGCATTTAACCGCCATGGTTTGCGCTTCACTTGTTTGCTTTCAAGTTACGCCCCTACAGACCTTTATTGGTGAAAGTTTCGCTTGCGCTGTTAATATCAAGTGATGTAATCAACTGTGTAAAAGAATATGTTCGGACCCTTGTGAGGCGAAACCCATGTTCTCCGCTCTACTTACCCAAGTAGCTCAACTTGAGGCCATCATTCGATCTGCTCAGGCCTTGCTTCAAGCAGGACTCATCGATGAGGCAACAAGCCTCCTGACCGCCTTTTCGACCGAAGTTCAACCGAACATTAACCGAAGTTCGCATCGGCCCACATCAACCTGGTCTGGACGACTCGCTGGGACCCGAAAATCCACGCCAGCGAAGACGCTCGCATGGACATGGGCATTTGGGATTGAGGCGGAACGCCTCAAACAGGCGTGAACAATCTTGAAGATGAACAGGGCCACCCTTCGTCCATGCGACCGGTTCATCTTTTGTTGATGCTGGTCGTTCTCGCACCGGTCACCGGATGCCTCGGCGGCGGTGGAGGTGGCTCAGAAACGACCGGCACCTACACGGTTGAGTCGACCATGACGTCCATTGAATTGGAGACTAAATCCGCTGACTATCAAGACGAAGCAACCGTTGAATGGAGCCTTGATTCCTCAACCATCGTCGAAACCATTGAGGCGGCTGGTGGCCACGTTGTCGGCGTTCTCTTCTCCCTTACCTACGGTGAAGACGAGACCTCGGGAGGTCCGCTCTGTACGGGCGGCGAGGCCAATGCACCCGACACGATTACAGGAACTGCTACCAAGGGTGAATGGACCCTTTCGGGGTCGGGAGAAAATCCCGGGTCCCATGAGGTGAACCTAACTTGGCACAACGCTTCCCTTCTCTCAGGTGTTATCGAAGGATTGACCAAGAGTGAAATCGAAGACCAGTTGGCCTTTGGTGAAGATGCATTGGGTGTCTACAATCTTGCTGTAACGGTTGATGCGGAGGCCTTCAACAGTGCCTTCTGTTCACACAACGACGATGGCGAAGAGGTCGCCACCGTGGTCAGTCTGCTCGTGTTGGACTTCACCATTCTCGATGAAGACGGTGAAGCGTTGACGGGCATGGCAGTCGGTGACGGTTCTCTCCCAGTCTTCTTGTTTGCAGGATGGATCTTCCCCGTTGTGTTCCTCGTCGGTTATGTCTCCACCAAGCAGCGCGACCGATTCCATCTTGACCTTGATTTTGGCGAACCGGAAACCGAGGTTGTTGAGGGCGAATCCACCTCCGATGGTGAAACCCTCGTCGACAGCTACCGTGCTCGCGTCATCACCCTTTCCGCCTTGTATGTGGCCCAAGGCGTTCCTTGGGGCTTCATCACCGTGACGATGGTCACTTTCCTCGCTGCAGAGGGTGCTGACGCCGGCGACCTCGCCTACCTGTTGACCCTCGGCACCTTGCCATGGTCATTCAAGTTCCTTTGGGGTCCCATCATTGACCGCTTCCAAGTACCGGCTCTTGGACGCCGTCGTCCCTGGATCCTCATCGCCCAAACGGGCATGGTGGCGCTGCTCGTGACCATGCTGATGGTTCCCGATTTGACCAATAACATCTCACTCCTCGGTGCGCTGTTCTTTGTCTACAACGTGTTCACGGCCCTGCAAGATGTTTCAACCGACGCCCTTGCTGTTGATGTGCTCCAATCTCACGAATTTGAGCGTGTCAACAGTTACATGTTCACGGCCAAGTCCTTGGGTGGTATCATCGGCGGCGCAGGGCTCGGCACCATCATCGGTGTTGTTGGCATCCGCGGCGCCTTTTTGATTCAGATTCCGATTTTGGTGGCCATCATGATGGTGCCGCTCTTCATGCGTGAACGTCCCGGTGAGAAGCGCTTCCCGTGGGACGAGGGTGACGCTGTTGAGAAGGTCGACGATACCGAGGAAGGCGCCGAGGAAGTTCGAGACTTTAGCGTCATTTTGGGCAACATCCGAACGGCCTTTTCGGTTCGTTCAGCCCAACTCGGTATCGTGGTCAGCCTCGTCATTTCCCTCGCCTTCATTCTCATTCCCATTCTTCCGTTGCTCTTCCTCCAAGAATTGGGTTGGACCCAAAAAGAGTTCAACGCCACCAAGGGCGGCATCATCCTTGTGGTGACGATGTTGGGGGCCATGGCCGGTGGCGAACTTGGTCGTCGCTTTGGGGGGAAATCCACGCTGATGTTTGCGGCCCTCAGTGCTTCATTGACAACCTTAACTTGGGGCATGCTCGATTTTATGTGGGGCGAAGGTTGGTTCATGATGTTAGTGTGGATTATTCACACCTTCCTCTGGGCCATCGTCTCCATCTGTGCCTATTCCCTGATGATGCGGGTCACTTGGGCCGAAGTGGGTGGAACGCAATTCACGGGCTACATGGCGATGATGAACCTCTCCGCCATCATCGGCTACCAGTTGGCGCCCATCTTTGCCGCCCAGTACGACTATCAGACCATCTTCTACATCGCTGCCGTGCTCGAAACATTCGTGATCTTCGCCGCCTTGTCCATCGACCCAGAGGAGACGGACCGGACGCTCAACACCGGGGTTTGAGTTATCTCCTATAATGTAAAATTCCGGACCCTTGTGCATCGAAACCCTTTGGATTAGTGAGTATGCATAGTAACTACCAATGTATACACGAAACTGACACCTTCCTGAATACAAATCAAATACATGTAGTCGGAGCGCCCAATATGCGCTTGGAATGGCCCGTCTATGCATTTACTGCCGGTGTTTTCCTCGCCTTTGCTCTAAGTATTCAGTTCCTCTCCCTTGGCAATGGTACCGTCGTTGGCCTGTTCGTGCTGCTGACCGTGGCCTATGCATGGGTCGCCTGGATGATGATCAAGCAAAAGGCCGTCCTCGAACTTCACGCCTACATCAACTGCAATACGTGCGGTGAGTTGACGCCTTCACAAGGCAAGCACTGTATGAACTGCGGCGCCGACTTGTAGTCAAACATACAACCGAGGCCCTTGTAGTCGTCTGCAGATGTAACGGTAGCGAC
>Ga0209830_10001466_pt1 | contig 20816 bp, 14 predicted proteins | sample ArcticOcean_MG_C_12_FD_187439 | JGI IMG/M metagenome (GOLD analysis project Ga0209830, IMG submission 187439) | Marine microbial communities from western Arctic Ocean - ArcticOcean_MG_CB8_130 (SPAdes) (version 2) | ecosystem: Environmental > Aquatic > Marine > Oceanic | place: Arctic Ocean...
CTCGCCAATCCCCATCGCGCTACCTAACACGACTTGCATCGACGCACTCACGCATAACCCGAAACTCGCGAACTGACCTTTGCTCACTCTCTGCTTCAATAAATCTGCAACTAACGCGAACAAAGGCTTTAAAGTATACGCCGCGAACGATACCGCGTAATAAAAATTCACTCGTTCAGGTTTCCCCCTGTTCCATTCGTTCAACATCAAGTCCACGGCCTGCATCGCAGAAGTAACGAACAACGTCGTGCATAGCAAGCAGAGGAACAAAGTTTGGTTCAGCCTAAACGCGTTCATTAATTTCCCCATTCTCTTTTTCTATCGAACTCGCGCGGTCGTTCTTTTCGAGACCGTTTTGGAAACACGAATGATTGGTATTCAGCTTGAACAAGATATCGAAATCGGAATTGATCGAAAGACGAAACTAATCCAAGTTCGATTCGTTTCAAAAGGAAGAACGAGAGGCGAAGGAGAACACCTGTGCGCAAGCTGTCTAGGGAAACCTTAAGTTTTAGCTCTCGCGTGTTTTCTTTTTAAACGCGTTTGGCATACGCGCACGCGATGAATCGCGAGAGAAAAAGTCAAACATTATTCTTTCGAATACTAATAAGACGTAAAGAAGTGATCAGATACTACTATTAATGTTTCGATATCTCGTGCATAGTAGTCACACACTGCACGTAAAAGATACGTATCAAAAACACCAGAAAGTACTGACTGACTACCGAGACTTTGCCAAAGACCTTTTAAAGCGCGTTTGGCACACGCGCACGCGATGAATCGCGAGAGAAAAAGTCAAACATTATTCTTTCGAATAACGAGACGTAAAAAAGTGATCAGATCACAACGGAGAGAAATCGTTCGATTTTAATTTCGCGAGTCGCTCTCTCTCTCCCTGGTCGCACGATTCGATATCGCTGCGTGAGCGCGAGAAACCGCTCTCATCGATGCGAAAACTAGAACTTCTTCTTAAGTTTTCCCAACTTGACGCGATCTCGAAAAAAGAAGAAGAAGAAGAAGAAGAAGAATTCGAAGCGTTTTCGCTTCATTATTTTCCGAAACTTCTCATTAATATTTTAATCGTAAACGCAACAGAAGGAACGTTATCACGAAAGCGACAGAGCGATTACTTCAGCGACAGTAAACTCTCTCAATCTCTTATTTCAAAGCGAAGAAAAACGAAAGGAGAGAGAAAGAGACAGAGAGATCTTCGCCTTCGAACCAAAACAAAAGTCCAATTAGCCTTTATCCTTCGCAAATCATATTCTTCGTAATTTTAGAAGAATGTCGCAAAGCAGGCACGAGAGCGATAACTTCATACAGATTAAAGTCCGCTCGCAGGACCCGGTTGGGGAGTATGCGTTCACGATCGAGAAAGACGTACGTTTAAGCGTTGGAGCGATTCATTCGTGATACGAATGTCGTTCTTTTTTTTTTTAGAAAGTTTTCGATACGTTTTGTTTTGCACTTCTTTGTACTTAGTCGGTTGACTTTCGGTGCGCGTTCGATTGCGGAAGCAGAGGATCGAGAGAGTTCTCTCGCATGGCGCGAATTGTTCGTGTTTGAGACGAGGAAGTGTTCGTGAGTTCGTTTCCGTTCCTTGTTCTGCACTTCTTTTCGTAGTCGGTTGACTTTCGGTTCGTTCGATTGCGGAAGCGAGGATCGAGAGAGTTCTCGCGCGGGGGGCGGTTTGTTCGCGTTCGAGACGAGGGATTATACCGTTCTGCGCTTGAAAAAGGAACGAGTTTTCGCGCGTTTCCGTTTGACTTTCTCTCGCCGCGCGCTCGTTTCGTTTCTTATGTATTTAACTCACGTATCGGGTTTATTTATGATCTCTTTCGGCGAAACGTAGACGAACATATCGGCGTTGAAGAGGCTCGTGGAGACGAAATCTGGCGTGAAACCGTCCGAGCAAAGAATTCTTTGCAGAGGAAGATTAGTCTCCGATGAGACTTTGTTATCGAACGCACCGGTGGAGAACAACGATGTTTTGTTAATGGTTAGGAAAGCACCGCAGGCGGCGCAAACGCCGCCCGGGTTGAGGAACGATCCGCAAGCGCCGCATAACCGAGAGAGGAGGCAAGCGCCGCCAGGCGCAGGAGCGAACGGTGCGCATCAAATGAGGCCTTTGAATATCCCTGGGTTGCCACCAAACGTACAAGTTGTCGCTGGTAGTTACGGGTCGTTTCCATTTAACCCGGCGATGATGGAAGGGATGGGCGCGCATATGCTCGGGAGCGTGAGTTTGACCCATAGCGGCGGTGGCGTGTTTAATCCTGCGGATATATCGAGAATTTTGTCCTCGATGTTAGGCGGCGCATCTACCGGCGGCGGCAATCCAGCAAGCCAGGCGCAGGCGAACGCGATGCGTCCGCAATCGGCGGGCCGCCGACAACAACCGCCGCCGCCAAACGGATCCCGTCCAGGCAATAATACACCAGCTGCAACAACAAATACTAATAACATCAGCAACACTACTACTACTAATACGACGACGACCGCTTCAAGAAGGGGAAGAAACGCTGCCCCGGCGCGCGCAAATGCAACAGCATCAGCTAACGCGAGCGCGCATGCGGGGCTAAATATGCCATCTTTTCCAGAGCTGTTTGGTAGCGGTAGCGGTGGTTTTTCGCAAGTTTTTGAAACCGCCGGCGGTCCGATTTCAGTCGAGTTTGAGATGGGTCCTGTGTTTGGAATGCCAGGCGGTGGGTTCTCTCCGCATTCTCCAATAGTATCGCCACAGCAAACAGCCACTGCTGTTCCGCCAGCTGCCGCCGCTGCCGCGAATACTAACAACACTAATAATAATAACAGACGCAACGATCCCGCGCAAACTCTCTTGACGTACGCCAATCGTGTGGACCAGTACTTATCCACAGCGAATGTAGCGACTCAACAAGATGATGATGAACACCTTCCGAATGTCATCCATCACGGCGTAGCCTGTGATTTGTGCGACATCATGCCGATTCGCGGCGCAAGATTTAAATGTACGAATCGCGACGATTACGATTTGTGCTCGCAGTGTCATCAATCAACATCCGCTGCCGAAGGAGGTTTACAATTTCGTCGATTAGTGTTTCCTTTACCAGTGGGATTGCTTAACGATGCACTGTTTTCAGATGGCGACGGCGACGACGACGACGAAGAAGAAGACGAAGAGTACTTTTCTGCCGACGACGACGACGAAGCTGCGGCTGGTGCTCACGGAGGATCACGTTTTACGCACGAAGAAATTGGTAGTAGAAATCATAACGGAATTACGACGTCACAAGCCGATGTAGATGCGTTGACGACTGCTTTATCTGTGGCCGCTAGATCGGCCCAGCTACTTATTCCTACGATTACGCAGTTTAGCGAACGCGTGCGTTCGGGAGAAATTTTTCAAAGTCCCCCGAACGTCCCCACCACCGCCGCCGCTACAGCGCGAAGTGTACAACAAAGGAGAGAAATACGAGACGACGCTGCACAATCTGCCATAAATGGTGATATTCTTGAAATGGCAACGCAAATGCACGCAATCGGTGCGCTATGGACTGAGCTTGCACGCGGAATTTCATCAGTTGGACCGGCAGCTTTGCCGGCGTCTGCTTTCGCCAATCCTTCGTCGTTTCCTTCGGCTAGAGAAAGAAACGAAAGATCTGCAAGAAGGGGTTCCAGAGGCGCTGCTGCAATGCCAACAAACGCGCCGTCGACTGCTGTCGGTGAGCGCAGATCGCAGATGCCTTATACGCAAAACCTCAGCGCGTCGAGAACTTTTCGGTTGCCGCAGATGGCGTATTTAGATCAATCGAGTAGAGGTGCATTCGCGACAGTGGTCCCGGCGCATTTTTCTACTCCAGAAAGAATAGGAGGTCGTACATCACACGGAGGCGGAGACGTCCTTGAAGAAATAAGAACAGTCGGTTGGTCGCCTGCTCCAGTATCTCCTCATCCCCTAAATGGTGCGGTACAGGGTCGACCGCCAGCGAACCGTTCGCAACGAGGACTTCGCCGTATCGCTACTACAGGGACCGAGACTCGCGCCGTCGGTGAAGTTCCCCCAACAGCTAATACTAACGCCGCCGCTCCCGTTGGCACTTCGACAAGACGATCTAGATCCGTTCCTGAGAACAACGACGAAAATGAAGGAGCTGAACCGGCTGCGAAAAGACGTACTAGAAGAAGAGATTGAATATTATATTAGAAAACATTACACAGACAGACAGATAGTACATAAATTTCGCGGCTAATTATTACACACACACACGCACACACACGCACACACTATTATAATACACACGCATACAAATAATTATCGCCCGCCTCTCAATAATGCGAAGGCTAACGCGCCAGTTGCGGCGCCGCCTAAATGAGCTGAATGACCGATTCCATCTTGCGTCCCCAAGCCGATATAGTCCCTGAAAAGAAATACCGACCCAAACACCCATGACTCTAATGGAAAAATGCCGTAGAGATAAATCTTCCTATGCGGCATGGACAAAACGGACAACGCAATAATAGCATTTACTGCGCCAGAGGCGCCTAAACTCGCCGGCGCTCCTAATCTATGAATCTTATCCATTTTTTCATCGAACCAATGGAAAAAGCTATCGTACGTTCGATCGCTAATAGTACCTCGATCGAAGAATCCGAGATTTTTTCTCGATTTCCTTCGCTCGTATCTTTCGTACCCAACATGCGCTAAAGAAGCTACTATTCCTCCAACGATGTACAGGTTCAATAAATATGCTCCGCCGTACATTAATGCAATATCCCTACCAAAGAAGTACAAAGTAAACATGTTCCCAAACAAGTGATTGAAATCTCTATGCGAGAACGCCGCCGTCAACGCCGTGTGCCAATATCCGTTCAAAACAGCCGTCTCCGAGACCAAGAAATGTTTCTTCATGACATCAAAACTCTCGTCGTCCTGCCACGCTAAGTACACGATCGCGTTCGCCGCGATCAATCCCCAAACGACCGCGGTTGTCCGTTTACCTCCAAAATCTGTACCGTTACCATCGATCGGCTCACGCCTGGTTAAGAACGTCCTTCGTCCAACCCACGCGCGTTCGCGACATGCCCTACCCTCCGCACTGACAACAATCGCCCCAAAACCAGTACTGCTACGATTATTACTTTTTCCTCTAATCATCATCGTCGTCATCGTCGTTTTCTTTTTTCGCTTTACGAGTTCGTTAAAACCGTTCTCGTAAATCCTCAAGCGCAGAAGCGGCGACGACGACGACGACGACGACGACGACGACGACGATGACCGAACAAACTCGGGACTGTAATTCATTGAAGCGACTACGGCAGATGCCACGGATTCGGACTTTTTCTTCGCCACGTGCAACGCCCGCGAAATCATTTTATTCCAATTCGTTCCCTATTTATAAACGCAAATAACAAGAGAGAGCAGAGTGATGATGGGCACGGCGGAGGATTTAGTGTTTGAGTTTTAGCGCAAGCGCGAGAGATCGAACGAAAGAGAGGAAAACAAACGAACAGAACGAAGATCGTTTATGGACGTGTAGAAGAGAGCGCGCGCGTACTATGACGGTCCGATAGTTTTACCGAGCCAGTCGATCTTCGCAGGGTGTTTGCGAGAGCGCGGTTACGCGGGTACGCGAGACCGAGAGACCGAGCTTAGCGAGAAACGAAACCACGTTCGATCAACGCCCTAGAACTCTCTCTCTCTCTCGCGTTTTATACCTCGTAAACGTTTTCTTTCGCTACGTCTTCTGCGCCTAAAAATGTACTATTAAACGTAACGCGCTCTCTCGCTCCACGATTCAATTCTATGCTCAATCTCTCTCTTCATACAAGTTCTAAATGTTTACTATATTCTATATATTCTCTCTCTCTCTCTACGATTACGACATACGCTCGAGCGAGCAAAGAAAAACACGACGCTTCGGTTCGTTCTTCTCCTACATGAACTTCTTCCTTTCTCGCTTATACAAATCATCCGCCGCGTTGAACTCGTTCACGCATCCTCTGTAGATCAAAAACGGCACCGCGCATCCAAATATCGCAAAGACGCCTAAAGTCCTCGCGTTGAACCTGAACCTTTGTTCGATGACTTCTCTCGCGTGGCCGTGTAGTTCCACGAACTTGTTCGGTTTCACCGCGGTCGGGTCCGCACCTGCCATTTTTATCGCGCTCTTATTAATCTCTCTCTCTTAATCTCTCTTATGGTAGTCTCTCTGTTTGGTAGGATCTCTTTGGTTTTATTATACTGATTTATTTAGGGTGTTGTGATTTAGGGTGTTGTAATTTAGGGTTTAGGGTATCATGATTTAGGGTGTTGTCATTTTTATTTCAGATATATTTCAATGTTAGGAAATAGGAAAAATCATACTTATCGCGTGTTTACACGCGACGATAAACGATTCGATTTCGTGATCCCTAGCACTTCTGGCGACGATATCCTATTCGAATATTCCGCTTTATCTCTTAATCTCTCTCTCTCTCTCTCTCTCTCGAATCGAATCGAATCGAATCGAATCGAAGATAAACACGAAGAAGAACTTTGTTTTAAGTAAAAAAGGAAGCGAATCAATAGTCAGTATCGGTTTTAGAACAATGCGAAGCAGTAATAGGTTCAGGGAGAACTACGATCGATTAAAGGAACACTTAAGCGCGGCTTGGCTAGAGAGGTCTCTCACAACTTCCTCTTCTTCGTCTTCTTTCTCTTCCTTACGCGAGGTCGTGGAAATGGCGTGCTATTGTTACGCGATTAGTTTAGGGTGTGAATTAAGCGGAGTCCAAACGAGCGAGTGCGATATCGCGCGTTCGATTTGTGATCGACGACGCTCAGCGCAGCAGATGAAGTATTGCGTGCAATCGAGCGAGAGTAATGAAACGGGGCGAGATCGTTCGAAATCATCGGAAGCTGGCCGCGCGCGCGCGTGTTTCGACGTCGTGTTGAAACAGGCCGATACGAAAGGGCATAAATTTCTAGTGTTTGCTTTGTTTGGCGACGAGACGTACGGCGCGGCTGCGGAGAACGGCGTATTCGACGCGAAAGAAGCGTTCGAGACGCGAGGGACGCATGCGAACGGTCGAGAGGATGCGATGATCTTGAACGACGTACCGAGTTTGCCAGAGAGCGACGTGCGAGTGCACGAGAAGTTTTCGGATGCGCTTTTTTTCCCGATCTATCAAGCGTTCAGTGAAGCCGTGGCGAGTATTCCTGGGAGAGTTGGAGCCGCGAGCTTACGCGCGTTACCGAAAGAGATTTTGGAAAAAGTGTATCGAAACGAAAATAGTGATGGAGGCGAGAACTCTTCTTTAAGAGGGATTGATTTGATAGCGCTTACGTGCACTTCGAAACAATTTAAAGCGCATATTGACGAGAAAGAGGACGAATTGTTCTTGAACGCGATCGATAAAGAGTTTCCCGGGTTCATTCGCGAAATTGATCCGATGGAAGTAGACGCCGGGCGCGTTGTCGCCGGTACCGTTCGCGGTTCTGGAACGAAAACGAGAAAAGATTTCACTAATAACGGTGGAACGATCGTTCCAAAACAGGAATATAAACGATTAATTCAAGAACGACGAGAAAGAGAAGAAAACAGAATCCGCGAAGAGTCAACTGTAAGAATGCGCGATAACATGTCCTCGAGCGGCAGAGCAAGAGGAGGAGGGATGCACATTGGCGGCGGCGGCGCTTATTATCCTCCCGCACGCTCATCGCACGACATCGTCCCAGGTTTCCCTGGCTTTGTCCCAGGCATTACTGGCGGCGCGTACGATCTGTACCCGAATCCAAACCCAACCGGCGGATTCAATCCTTTACCAGATCCATCGACGATCCCGGGCATCGGCGGCGGCAGAGGACGAGGACAACAACAACAACAACAACAACACCTGTTCGAGTTTGCACGCGCGCAACAACACCAACATCGTCACGCGTTCACTGGCGGAATCCCTACGCCGAACCCAGATCGCAACAACAACAAGTTCGGTCCATCGAATCCTTACCTGTAGATTAATACGCGCGCTCGCGCGCATCATCAAATGTACACAATCGATTAACCTTGTACAACAGAAAGCACGAGAAACAAAAAGCGAAAGCGCGCGAAAAGCGATCCGTATCAACAAATCGAGATCCTTTCGTTCTATTCGTTGTAAAACAGACACACGCGCACAAGAAATATCATTCACTCTTTCACTCATAAACGCTGATACGCTGATCACGCGCGGTCTCTCGTTATCGTTCGCTCTCTTCTTCGATTTTCTATTAATCAGCACGTCTATTTTACGTGGACCTTTTTAAGTATGTATCATCAAAAAAGTGCTTTTGCTTTTGCTGGACCTTCCCAATCAAACACTCTCTCTGCTTCTACTGATGGTTAAAAATCGAAACATCGTCGCAAGTCTTTTGAAGCGCGTTTTAAAGTAAATACCGCTCTCTGTGCGTAGTCCTTTTGTTCGTATTTGCTGATTGACCTGTTTTACGTGGACCTTTTGAAGCAAAATCATCAAAAAAGTGCTTTTGATACAGTTTTGCTTGTTGGTTAAAAACGAACAATCAACACTTAAAAGTGCAAATTGCGAACATAACAAAGAAAAGAGATCACATGGGATGCTCTGCATCGAAACCGAGAGAGGAGGAAGGACCAGTGAACTATAGGGAAAAGAAACAAGAGTTGAATAGGCGACAGCGTCACGAAGGAGCTTCGGGGCGTCTACCGGTAAAGATCTGTGAAACACAGAAACATCTGAGGCCGCGCGTGCTAGGGATAATACCGGCCAGATTTGGATCGACCAGGTTCCCTGGGAAACCTTTAGCGGATTTAGCCGGGAAGCCTATGATATGGCACACGTATACGAACGCTTGTAAGTCTCGAGCGCTGGATTTATGCATCGTAGCGACGGATGACCAGAGAATAAAGAAAGTCGTGGAGAGCTTTGGGGGCATATGCGTCATGACGTCTTCGGAGTGCGCGAATGGAACCGAGCGGTGTTTAGAGGTGTACGAGAGTTGTGCGAGGAAGGGAGAGGAGTACGACGTTATCGTGAACATTCAGGGCGACGAGCCGTTTATTGAACCGGAACATATCGATTTAGTGGCGAAGATCGTATGCGAGAGCGAAGACGCGGACGTTTGTATGGGTACGTTGTGTAGACCCGCTATTGATAGGAAAGACGTCGAGGGCGTGAATAACGTGAAAGTAGTCGTTGATAAGAACATGAACGCTTTGTATTTCTCGAGGGCGATTATACCGCATAATAAGCTCGGACAATACGACCCGGAGACGAATTACTTACGGAAATTAGGAATATATTCGTACAGGGCAGATTTTCTTCCGAAATACTGCCATATGCCCGAATCACATTTACAAATAGCGGAAGACCTAGAACAGAACAAAGTGATCGAAGCCGGGTATAAGATTAAACTCGCCATGGTAAAAGATGCCGTGCACGGCGTCGATACCGTCGGGCAACTCGAAGCGCTTAACTTAGCCATCGAACGCGGCGAGTTGAAGCACAGGGGCGTTAAAATTAAGAAGAACAAGTCGTTCAAAACCCAGTTCTGAGAACAGTTCAGACACGCGCCGCGTCTGTTCCATATCGTACTCGCTTTTATTTGCTCTTATTTATGTGTATATGTATTTATTTATAAAAATAATCCCATCAAACGCTCTTCTTCGCTAAACGTTCTACCAAAAAATCGCACCAAATTCCTCTTGCTTGATTTCATTAGAATCATTAGAAATAAACCAATATCGCGATAAATAACTCACCAATCAATCGATTGCGTACAAAAAAAAATGATCGAAGATGAACGACACACGACGTCTTACCGCCTGAAACAACTGGAAGGCCTGCGCAACCGCTTAACGACGACTCAAAACAACGACTGCGCGGCAGACTCCGATACAGATTTAGCAATAGATTCAGATACGAATGATAATTCGATAGCTTCAAAGACTAGGAAGCAACAGGCCATGAGTGATATGCGGATAACGAACAACAACACTCGAGCGAAAAAGGGCGTACAAAAGTATTACACGAGACAGAACAAGATCATAACCGAATTCGAGGAGCTCGAGGAATTCATCGAGCGCACGAACGTGGAACAACGGCAACGAACGAGCGCGGCGAGCAATACGAGCGCTCAGCGGGAAGATGGAGATCCGCAGCAGCGAGCGCAGCTCGGCCTCGGTGATGAAGCGGAATTACTGTCGAGGGATGTGGAATGGCAGAAACAGAAGAGACAGGAGCAGTTAGCGTTGAGGATATCGTTTTATACGAACGTGTGTTTGTTAGCGGTGAAGATATTCGCAGCCGTGCAATCGGGGAGTTTGAGTATTATAACGTCCGCGTTAGATTCGTTCTTGGATTTGATTAGTGGGTTGATTTTGTACTTTACGGATAAGCATATGAGGGATATGAATAAGTATTTGTATCCGATCGGGAAGAGTCGAATGCAGCCGCTTGGGATCTTAGTGTTTGCGTGTATTATGGGGACGTTAGGGTTTCAGGTTTTCATCGAAGGCGTGCAGCAATTGGTCGGGAAAGAGCATACGCATCATTTGGAGGATTTACAGTTAGTTATTGGGATCATGATTTCGGTCATTTGCGTAAAGTTTTTGCTGTTTTTGTATTGCAGAGGGAGTGCGAATAGGTCAGTGCAGACGTATGCGCAGGATCATAGGAACGATGTTATTACGAATACATTTGGGTTAATTGCTGCGATCGTTGGCGATAGGTTATATTATTGGGTCGATCCGCTCGGCGCGATGATCTTAGCCGCGTATATCGTCCAAAATTGGTCAGTCACTGCTTTGGAGAATATTAAAGCTATGGTTGGTTTATCCGCACCACCGGTGTTCTTAACAAAGTTGACGTATTTAGCGTGGAACTCGGATCCGAGAATATTAGGCGTAGATACAGTACGCGCGTATACGTTCGGTCCAGCGTTTTTTGTCGAAGTCGACGTCGTTTTACCGGAAGATATGAGCCTTAGAGTCGCTCACGACATTGGCGAAGCGCTGCAAGATCGAATTGAAAAATTACCAGAGGTTGAACGAGCTTTTGTGCACATCGATTTCGAAACAGAACACGCGCCAGAACACAGATTCGGGGCAGAAGAAGATCGCACGACGTTGAGAAGAACCGAGAGCAAAGAGAAGAGAGAGGACGAGCAGCAAAAGATAAAAAAAATAGAAATGAGCGAGACGATTCCGGAATCGCCGCTCGCAAGAACGCATTCAACATTCAGAGCGGCGTTGGATTAAAAAAAATAAGAAAATTGAGAGATACACACGTCGATAGTGAAAATTTTATTGATATATTATATAATAGAAAGAAGAGAGAGAGAGAGAGTTGACGATGATTTGTTAGAAATAAACTTGTATACACAAAAGAATGAGTTGAATTTTAAAGACCTGCTATTGGTAATTTGCAAGCGTACGTCGTGTAAACGCCCGTTTGCTTCGAAAACATGACGATGAATGTCTTCGTTAATCGCCTCAACATAGCCGCGGCGCTCTTATCGTTTGCGGCGTTTGTCATCTCCCAAGGCGGTAATAACATCGAGACGATCGAAGACTGCTGGTTATTAGACGACGAAGACATTGTTTCGTCTCCATCGGCAGTATTAAACACTGTTTGACGATGTTGAGAGGATGATTGATTTGGTTGCGGATATCCTGTGCCGTCATCGAGTGGGATCGCTCCAGAGGAACGTTTCCTCGCAATTCGTTGCTCTTCGGTCTCGTACTCTGACGTGATTATATTCGCAGCGGCGGACGTATTTGATCGCTTGCCGTCATCATCCATGTCCTCGTCTTCACTAATTTTGTATTGAAAAACTTCCGCACAATCAACGCGTGACATTTTTTGGATGACATCGTGCATTCTCGCCGATCGAAAAGCGGCAAACCACGGGTCTATTTTGTTCGCTCCTTCGTCCGAAAGCAGTTTTTCTTCCGTGGTCGTATCCTTTTCTATCTCTGATGAAGACCATACGTTCAAAGCAGCGGTGTTTATTTTCGTTTCTTTTTCTTCTTTTTGTTGTTCTTCATCGTCATCAAAAAACGAAAGTTTCTTGATTGCTTCTGAAGCAAAGGCTAACGCTTTCGAGTGTTTGAGCTTTTCGTTTTCCTCGTGCTCGGGCATCGTCCACGTTTGCTCTAGCGCTTCCTTAAGATCTGGCGATGCAATAAATCCTTGATCGCGTTCATCTGCAAAAGATCCAGGGAACGCAGTCAAATGACGAGTGGCGAGGCGCCCGACGTTGGTGGCTAATGATACGGCCGTACCACTTCTCGAAACGACTTGCGCGGCTTTATTCGTGTTGTTCATAACGCACGCCGTTGATAAAGCTATAGCAGTCGCAGTGGCTACGACGGATGATTTCTTCGTTCGTTGCCTCTTCGGCGAGTTTGTATTCGAGTGCTGACCATTATTATTATTATTACTACTATCGTCATCTTTCAAAGCGATTCGCTTTGAAGAAGTAGCAGTCACGGCTGGAGCGTATGTGAGCGGATTAAAGGCCGGTATCAATAATTTCTGTCCATTTCCAGTTTGCGAAGGAATCACTGGAGGAAGTGTTTGTAAAGTATTCGGCAATAATTGTGCGTTCTTCGTCAAAACCGGTGGTGGAAGTGGTGGCAAATTAATCTTCTTCGCCTCGATCGCGCATTCTTGTGTCGCGAATCTCGCTAAATGCGCCAAATGTATCCTCAACACGTGATTCTCGTTCGCCAATTTCGCACATAAATCATTCGCTTGATGAGCTTGCGCCCTAAAACTCCTCGCCGCGTTCGCTAAATCCTCCAATTGTTTCTTCTTCCTCGCTCTGGATAACTGCGCTGCCTCTCTGTTCCGTTTTAAACGTTCCCTCTTTTGTTGTTCGCTCTCTTTGTTCATCGACCGATTGTTCGTATCTTCGTCGTCGTCGTCGTTCGTCTTTATCTGCGCTCCTAATCGTACACCAATTAACTCTTCTTCTTCTTCTTCTTCTTCTTCTTCTTCTTCAGGTGGTACGAAATCAGCCATGAAATCGTCCAAATCAAACGCATCGAATGCCGCGTTCGCCGATAGCGATCCCGTCGCCTCCTCGCTCGGTTCCCTCCAAATCTTCTTCTCGCGATCAAACTCTGGCGTTTTTTCCAAAACCTTCCTGAGCGCTTTTCGTTCTCCTTCGCGCGATACAACTCCCTCTTCACGAACGATCTCGCTCGTACCTACTCCTGCTCCAACTGCTTGCGACGACGTCTCTCGCTCTTGACCGCTGTTACCATCATCGCCCTCGAATCGCTTTCGAACCTCGTCATCGAACATATCCTCTTCTTCGTTCGATCCAGATTTCTTTCCAAATCGAACTCCGTCCTTCGCATGGGCTACGTCTGACGCGAACAAGAACTGATCGCAATCGAACAGAGATGAAGGCAAAAGGTCCAAAATTTCGTCCATGTCCACCGCAGATTCCATTTTTCTTCGCAGTGAGTGAGTAAAGGTGTCGCAGTCGTTCAATTAATGTGGCAGTTTTAAGCGCTTTTATGCTTTGTGGCTTTGAAGGAAGAAGAAGAAGCTTTCTTGACCTTTCTTTTTTTTTTAGTGTAAAATACAAATGTTTACAAAGTATACCTAAAGGATCACATTTTTGACCCGTACTGTTTTATCTTTTATTGCGCGCGTGATGCGATGTCTTTCATTGCTATGGTTCTGTCTGTCTGTTTGTGTGTGTTGCTTTGTTTGCGAGTGAGAGAGGTTTTTTTTTATGGGTTCTCTCTCGCGCGAGCGCTCGTTTTCTTATCTCCAGGTTTCCGGCGTATTTTTTAGTAGTACGAAGCGTCTCGAGGACTTTCTTGGTAGCGAAACTCTTCTTCGTTCGATGACTCTGGCGACGACGTCGTAGGCGATGTGTGCGAGTACGATCTGTCCGTGTATTTATACGCATTGCTCGGACTTTGGTGTTGTTGATCTTCGTCGTGAGTGATGTGACGGAAAATGCCGAGGCGAGAGCCGAAATTGACTTGGCCGCCGTACTCTTCGCGAGACGCTTGTTGTTGTCGTTGGAGGCACAGAGGTTCGTTACCGGCGCTCGGGTTCCAGTTTTCCAAAACGATGTGATGACTGTTCGTCGCGAGCGTGCCGAGAACTCCCTTCTCTGGGAGCTTCTCGTGGACGAAACGACAACGGTTTCCGTATGGACATTGACCGGTCTCGGTGAACGTCCTGCAGACTTGGGTCTTGTACTTTGGATGACGTACGACGCAACGTAATTGGTCGCGCCCATGCGCGAACTGGCACTTATCGTTGTAACGGCACTCGCCAGTCTCAGTGAAGCTTCTGCACAGTTCGGTCTTGTACAAATCGTTCGCGGTCAAATGGTCGTCTTTTTCTTCTCTTGGAATAAAATCGACATCGCTCTCTGCCTGGTGTTGATGGTTCAATCGACTGCTGCGGCCGTTGCTATCGTTGCCGCCGTTATTACCAGCAGGAGTCCGCGGAATGAAAGACGGTATTGACTTGACGTCTCGAAACTTCGATGGCGGCGAAAAAGCCGCCGAGCCTTGCCACGTCGAATCCGTATTGAACAAAGATTTCGGCGCGTTTGGATCGTCCATTCCAAGAACAAAACCTTCGCCTCGAGCGCCTTGCGGAGTATCGAAAGAGGGCGGCAAAGAAGTCGGCGCGCTTTGTAAAATGTGCGCAAACGGCGAGACATAAGCACCTTTCTCGTCAGAGGCCTTCTTAAGCTTCTCTCCTTGAGTAAAATACGCCCCTTGCGACGTATACCCGGGCGGCGGTCTCGCCTCGAGCGTCTTTGCAATAATTCCTTCATTCGCGGTTGCGACTGCGGTGAACTTGTTCGCTAAATTCAAACCCGCAGATTTCGACGCAATCTTCCCACTATCCTCTTTCTCCTTTTGACTTTTCTTCTTCTCCTGCTGCGCATTCGGCGTCGCAACGTTCACCGCCTGCTCTTCTTCCTCTTCTTCGACGCTCTTCTTCCCAAAAAAATTCTCGTCCTCGCGCGCTCCTTGCTCCTCTCTCTTCAGAAACTCGCGTTTCTCGTTTCTCCTTTGTCTCGAATTCTTCGACCCATTACTCGCCGTCGCTTGCGCAGCGGCACTAGCGGCAGGAGTACTCATCGCAAAAGGAGCATTAACGTTCGCCTTTATGCCATTCTTCGTTCGTTCCACGCGCTTCTTCGTCGTAACATTCGCTCTCGAATCGACCCGCGCTTCGTTCTTTCCTGTCTTGTCGGTTCCGATATTGCCCTCGTGCAGAGAACTTCCTTTTTTCTTCTTCTTGTTATTCTTCGATTGTTGCTCGCTCAGACTCGCGTTCTTGAACGCTTCGGCTAAGAAGAGCGCATCATCGCACTCGCGTTGTTTCTCGAGCATCGCGTTATCGAGGCACATGTTATTTAATTCGCGCGATTGTGTCGTTCGCTGCGCGAGCGCGCTTAGCAACGAGTGTTTCGTTCCGCTTATTTAACTTTATCGCTCTGCACAAAAGCAGAGAGCGAGTCGAGTTTTTGGGGCAGGAATAGTATAATAAGCGCTTTTAAAGGAATACTGCAGAAGACCTCTCAGGAATTCGATTACTTACGTATGTATTGATTAGAGAACAGTGTTTTGTTAATAGTTATGCGTTTAGATTATACAGAATTAATTCGCTCGAAGCGCAGTTAAATATGAAGCCGAAAGTCTTTTCGCGAGGTGTTTTATCCAATGGAAATATTTTTTTCTTCCCTCGATGATAGGACTTCTTTTATGAGGGCGAGAGATCTTTCGTAGTAGGATTGGCCAATACATTTTTGTTTGCGCATAGTATATTACACGTAGTGAATGTAATCAGAGAGCGCGAGGTTAAGATTACGCGAGAGTTTCTCGGCGAGCTCGTCGCTCACGGCAGATCGATATTTACCGCCGCACATCGCGTCGCCTTGCGCTAATTGGAGTAACCCGAGCGAAGTCGCGCTGGATATTTGCGTGAACACGTCGGCGGAGAGAAGCTCTTCTTCTAAATCGGCAATATCGCTCCCGTTTTCTTCGTACGAGCGACGGACGATGTGTTGGAAGACCGAGAGTAAGCGCTCGAGTTTGAAAGCGTTCGTGTCTTCGAGAGAGCGTTGGGCAGCGCGTTCGACGTTTTTGTCGTGCGCGTTTCGTCCTCTTTTCTTCGATCGCCTCGAGTTCTCAGAGTCAAAGAGACGGCCGTCGACGGATTCGTCGTTTTTTGATGCAATGTATGCAGCGATTAGAAGAAACTTTGTTAGTTTCGGTATGTCGAAATCTAACGCTTTCGCTATGCTCTTTGCGCCGCCGACGGTCGTCGCATGCGCTTCTTCTAAAACGGCTTCGCCGGTGAAATAACGCTCCTCTGGGACTGGCCACTCGCCTCTTTGTAACGCTAAATTCGCTTTGGATAAGGGAACGGTAAGGCCGGCGTGAATTTTCGCACCTTGCGTTGTGGTGTGATTTGTTGATAAAGTTGTCGCCGCCGCCGCCGTTGTTGTATTTGCTGCGAGGCGTTCTCGACTCTGTTCTTCGTCTTTCTTTTTCTGCGCGGAAGAGGATGGCTGATGTTTTCTCGGCGACTGTCTTGGACTTTGAACAATTTCATTCATCGTCGTCGTCGTCGTCGTTTTTACTGCCGTCTGAGTGCTTATAGTAGTAGCAGTAGTAGTAGTATCATTTGTTCCTGATGCTCTAACTATCGAAAGTTTCTTCGCGCTCATCAAGTTCGCGTAAAGCCTGCGAGGTTCTGGTAACTCATTTTCCGCGGTCCCATTTCTAATAGCCTCGTATAATTTTTCGCTATATCGTTTCCATAATGGTTCTAAAGCCGTTCTTAATTCTCTCGGCGCGCGACACGTGTCGTAAAAGGCGGCAACCATCGGTTTTAAAAACGCGCGATAATGCTTCTGAGCAATATCTCTCGGCGCTTCCTTCAACAAAACTTCAATCAACTCATCTTTCGTATACGCATCAAAAAATATCAACTTTGGACGCGCTAAATCTACTTCGCTATGGAACGTTTGGAACGATTCGCGTGAAATACAAACGACGTGAATGTTTCGTTTCGTGAGCTCGCCTATTTTTAAGAGCGTCGGTAAAAATCTATCGTCTTTTTGTTCCATGAGTCTATGCGCGTCGTCGACTATGATCGTAATCCTAGGCGCGTTCCTAGCGAGCGTTTCCTTTAAAAGTTGCACGAAATCTGCAACGTGTATCGCTCGTTTCCTTTTCTTTTTACTATTATTATATTTCTTGCCATTATTAGCTAAAGCGAGCGCTCGCGTCGAAGTAAATCCAGTCGCGGCTTCGGTACTTTTTTCTACCGCTACTACTACGTTCGACTCATTGCCATCATCATCATCGTCATTGCCATCGTTCACTAAATCGTTCTCGTTCTCCTTCGCCTTATCATCCTCATCATCTGCGCCGTCGTCTGCGCTCGCCAGCGCCTGCGCCCTCAAGGTCTTCCTCAACGCCTTCTCTCGCGCCCTGACCTTCTCGTACTGCTGCAACGACTCCAAGACGCACTCGAACATTAACCTCTGCGTGTGCTGATCCACGCAGCTCACGTACGCGTGCGCTATCCCGAACGACTTGAACACGTCCTTGGTCAACATCGTCTTCGCCGCACAAGGCGGTCCATGGATGTGTACGTTCGGTGCGTAATCATCGTTAGTACTCATGCCATGGCTTAAAGCGGCTAAGAGTTCATCTATTTGCTTCTTCCTGGCCGGCCATCGTTTGCAGAGCTTCTGGTAGATTCTCTTTTTTTCTTCGCAGATTTCGCTCATCGAGCGGAGCATTTTATTGCGATCCTTGCGAGAGCGCGCGATGAGTTCGTCGCGTTTAGTAAACGAGTCCGCGCGTTTGTGCACTGAATGGAGATTTTGAATTTTCAGTTGCTGCGTAACGTTTAGGGTTTCATACAGTTTAGATATAATAAAGCGTTTAAATAGATTCATGTAACGTATACATAAAGTGCGCGTGACGATTTCGTTGCATGAAACCTGCACGAGAGCTGATGTTTGTGCCTTTTTTGAAAATCGCTCGACTCCTATACAGCGCGGCATCAGAGCGCTTTTGCATAAAATGAAGACGAAGAAGAAGAAGAAGAAGAAGAACAGAGTGAGAAAAATGAATAGACGGCGCTCTTCTTTTGTGCACGTTTTGATCGAATCGAAAAACGCGCGCAACTAAAGAGCTCGAGAACTGATTGAGATCTCCGTGAAACGTACGTACGCGTTTATTTATCGTTGAACGCGCTGAATGATTTTAAGGCGCGCGCGCGTTGTGTGTGTGTACGTATTTTATAGTACGCGCGAAGAAGCAGCGCGCTTAAAAAGGTTTCGTTTGAAAAGCTGCCCGAAGGAAGATGGGCAAAGGGAAGACCTCAACATGCGTCAGAAAATCTTGAGTTGAAACTTTAGTAACCATGAAGGTACGTTAACACTGAATTCATCGTCGTCGTCGTCGCGCGCAAGAACGCAAAAAACGAGCAGAACGCGTATTTATTGATAGGATTAATGAACACGTGTTTGTTTATTTAGTTCGCGCGTGTATTAGAGTATCGAATCTCTCTCTCTCTCTGAAATTTCAGACACGCTGTCGAGGCGCTTATACTTATGCGTCTCGTGAAGATGAAATTTCGATGCTCGCGCGAGGAAGCGTATGCATCGATAGAGACAGATAATGTCGATGTAGATACGTGCTGATATATTACGAGCGTTGTTTGAGGGATAGTTTCGGTCGTTTTCGTTTTCGCGCGTGTCTCTTATCGCCGTTCTGTTTGGTTTGATTTTGGACGCATAGAGTAGGGCTATAGACATAAATCGCTCGTGAAACGATGATGTACATACGCTCTCTCTGTCTGTATCCTAACAACGCTCGTTCCTTGAAAACTTTAACGAAATGTACTAACCGTCTCTCATCGTCATCATCATCACATAAATTTCAAAATTTCAGCTCAACATCGCGAACCCAGCCACTGGTGCTCAAAAGAAGATCGAAATCACTGATGAGAACAAATTGAGAGTGTTTTACGATAAGCGCATATCGGCCGAGGTCGAAGTCGACGCTTTAGGCGATGAATGGAAAGGCTACATTTTTAAAATCATGGGTGGTAACGATAAGCAAGGCTTTGGTATGAAGCAAGGCGTGTTAACGAACCAACGCGTGTTTCTTTTACAAGTCAGAGGTACGTCCGGTTTCCAAGGCCACGGCCGACGCAAGGGCGAAAGGCGTCGCAAGGCGTGCAGAGGGTGCATCGTCTCGCAAGAAATCGCTGTGTTGAACGTTGCAATTGTGAAGCAAGGCGACGCCGAAGTCCCTGGATTAACTGACAGAGAAGTGCCGAGAATGCGTGGTCCAAAGAGAGCTTCGAAGATTCGCAAATTATTCGCGCTCTCGAAGGAGGACTCCGTGTTCCCGTACGTCAACTCCATGCGCAGAGAGTTCGAATCGGCGACTGGTAAGAAGAAATCCAAGTGCCAAAAAGTGCAAAGAGTCGTCACTCCTTTGACTTTGCAAAGAAAGCGCGCTCGCGCTGCCGTGAAAAAGCAAAAGATTGCCAAATCCAAAGCCGAAGCCGGAGAGTACCATAAATTGCTCCAAATGAGAATTAAAGAACAACGAGAACGCAGATCAGAATCAATCGCGAAAAGACGCGCTTCGTCGGTCGCCAAGAAGGCTGACAAGTAAGTACTATAAAATAAAAAGAGATTGAAAGAGATTGAGAGAGAGATAAAAGAGAGAGAGTTTTTAAACCATAGCCTTATTCTAGCATAAAAACACTATAATATATTATATATTGAAATATATCACTTATTCAAATTACTTTTGATGCGCGGTGAACTTTTAAGAGATCCTTCACAACGACGGCTTTCTTAACTAACTCGCTCTTCGTGCGAGATGTCACGAACACTTCTTCTTCTTCCCGAAACAACGACGAGAAAGACCTGGTCATCACCGAGAAGAAAGCACCTGCGAAAGAAAACAGTAATCGCACGAGAATCATTAAAACGAGCCGGGGAGGACGACGGCCCATTTCGCACACAGACCGAAGAACGATTATTTACAGGAGACGAATGGAGAGGCACATTTGTTCCTGAACAACTATTGCTCCGAGAACGAATTTTTTAAAGCGAAGGAGCGAGGTTTGAAGGAAACGTCCGAAGAATGGTTATGCACGTTATCTTCGGTGCCTTTGGCGCAGGTTGAGGACAAAATGCGAGCGTCGGTGCCTTCGTATGAAAGTATGGAACCGCGAGTTCGGCAGGTTTCGCCGAGAGATATAGCGGAACGGATAATGTTGGCGAGGATGGATATTGCGAGAGATATGTGCGAGATGTTAGAGGCGTGCGAGAGGAAGAACGGGAATGTTCTGAGGAACGCGTTAGAGAGGACGGTGAGCGATTGAATGAATGAAGTTGACGATAAGGCGGATTGAGTTTTTTGCGCATGATTATTATATATTTTATGAGTAGTAGTAGTAGTAGTAGTAGTAGTAGTATTAGGACAAATATCTGTATATTCTTCGGTCCTTATCGTCTCTCGCGATGTACTCTAAATCAATAAGTCTTTCGATTCGTCTTTTTGTTTCTCCAGGATCGCAGTGGAATCTGTTTTGGAGCGCAACGGTGACTTCGGCGATTAGAGCGTTGTGCTCGATTTTTCGTTTCGCTTTTAAAATGCGAACAATCGTGGCTTCGATTCCAGGCTTTCGGTCTTCTCTGATCGATTCAGCAGTGAGCTTTGCTTCTTCGATGGTTTCTTTCTTTGCCGTTGAACCAGTAGCGATTTTAACTCTGTAATGCTTCGATTGGAAGTTATCGTTGAACA
>Ga0209830_10001469_pt1 | contig 20784 bp, 16 predicted proteins | sample ArcticOcean_MG_C_12_FD_187439 | JGI IMG/M metagenome (GOLD analysis project Ga0209830, IMG submission 187439) | Marine microbial communities from western Arctic Ocean - ArcticOcean_MG_CB8_130 (SPAdes) (version 2) | ecosystem: Environmental > Aquatic > Marine > Oceanic | place: Arctic Ocean...
AAACGCATACTAATTAAATTAGCCTCAACTTGGGAAGGTATACAGGCTGCGGCACAACTTGAAAAGGAGGGTATTAATTGTAATCTGACGTTGCTATTCAGCTTTGCTCAGGCACAGGCCTGCGCCGATGCGGGTGTATTTTTAATTTCTCCGTTTGTGGGTCGTATCTTTGACTGGTATAAAAAGGCTGATAGCGTTGAAAGTTATGCTCCAGAAAAAGATCCGGGTGTGTTATCTGTCCAACGCATTTTTAACTATTACAAGACACATGGGTTTGACACTGTCGTGATGGGTGCCAGTTTCCGAAACTGTGATCAAATCCGACAGCTGGCTGGTTGTGACCGACTCACTATAAGCCCCGCATTAATGGAGGAACTAGCCAATAGCGAATTATCGTTAACAAAAACGCTGGACCAAGAAAATACGTTGACGGACGATATTAAAAATAGGCTGGATGAGTCAGTTTTTCGTTGGAGTCATAATCATGATCCAATGGCTACAGAAAAGTTGGCTGAAGGCATACGGCTTTTTGCAGCGGACCAAATAAGGCTCGAACGCATCTTGTCTTCCAACTAGCAACGTTTCCCTAATGGTGATTTTTTAAAAAATAGGGCTGGCCATCTATAGATAGCTTGATGGTCAATAATTAATCCCTACGTTGTATTTCTTGACCCTTTGCCTGAATTTTCCGGCCTTTTGTTAAAGAGAAATTCTGGCGGTAATCCAAATAACAATCCATCTATTTTAATTCACCTCTTTTGTGAACTAATTACTTTATGCCTAAAAATAGGCCTAGCGAGCTGTTTTTGTGAACTAATTACTTTGCCATATTTCAACCTGAGTACTAAATTAACTCCACAATATTAGTCTTGGGAGTTCCTATGTACAAGTTACACAATATTATCTCGAAATTTTTGGGCAGTTATACGAAGCCATTTTCCCTGCTGTTGTGTCTTTTAGCACCGCTTGCTGTTTATGCTGGTGGCGACAGAATGGAATCACCTGAATTATTTTTCGGTTCAGCAAACGAATCAAACACATTTAACAAGCCTTCCCGTAGCCGTGCTGAAATTAATGAAATGTCAAATGCGGTTCAGCAGCGAAGTGCCGAACCGGCTGCAAAGACACGACTTATTGTTAAGTTCCGTCCAGGGACCAGTCAACAAAAGCGTGTGCAAATTCATGCGGAAATGGGTGTGCTTTTAAACCATCAACTAAAGGTATTAAACGATTTTGATATCATCGAATTAACATCAGGGCAAAATGCCGACGACGTGATTAGGCGTTATCAACAGCAATATGAAATATCTTATGCTGAGCCTGATATGCAGGTCAATACCATGTCAAGTCCTAACGACCCAAGTTACAGCGAGTTATGGGGTTTACACAATAACATGCAAACTGGCGGTACTGTTAACGCCGACATCAATGCGCCTGAAGCCTGGAACTTAACCACGGGCAGTGCAGCTGTTGTAGTGGCCGTCATTGATACGGGTGTGGATTATAATCACCCTGATCTAGCAGCAAACATGTGGGTTAACCCAGGTGAAATTGCGGGTGATAATATCGATAACGACGGTAATGGCTATGTTGATGATATCTATGGCATCGATACCGCCAATAATGATTCCGATCCATTCGACGATGCCGGTCATGGTACCCACGTTGCTGGCACCATTGGTGCAGTGGGCAACAACAGCTTAGGCATTGTTGGGGTCAATCATCAAACTAGTATTATTGCTTGTAAGTTCCTCTCTGCCTCTGGTGGTGGTTCAACTTCAAATGCCATTAAATGCCTAGATTACATGCTTGACTTGAAAAAAAATCGAGGGGTTAATTTGGTTGTTACCAATAATTCATGGGGCGGCGGAGGGTTTTCTCAAGCTCTCTATGATGCGATTGAAAAGCATGCGGATGAATCTATTCTTTTCGCCGCAGCGGCAGGTAATAGCTCTAACAATAACGATGGTACAGGGTCTTATCCCGCAACTTATGATCTTGCAAACATAATTTCAGTGGCCGCCACTGATCATAACGATTCACTGGCTTATTTCAGTTCTTATGGTAAGAAGACGGTCGATGTGGCAGCGCCAGGTGTCAATATTTTGAGCACTACACCCAACAATAGTTATGCCAGTTATAATGGCACCTCAATGGCAACACCTCACGTAGCGGGCTTAATTGCACTCACAAAAGCCTATGACCCTTCACTGACTAGTCAGCAATTAAAATCTCTCATCATGGTGTCAGGTGATCTGATTCCATCTCTCTCGGACAAAGTGCTTAGTGGTCGCAGAATCAAAGCCTGGGGTAGCGCTGATATTAATGGGGCAGCCAAAGGTGCGTTAACCTGTCAAAACCAACTGATGTCAGCAAGGCTTGCCCCGCTAAATGATACAGTTTTACTCGCAGTCGGGAGTAGTTTGTCTCTGGAATATACCCAGTTAAACTGTTCTGTTCACTCAACCAGCGTAACGGTGACAGTGGTCCCAGGCAACCAGTCGATTACCTTAGACGACAGTGGTACAAATGGTGATCAAGTGGCTGGTGATGGCATACTCGGCGGCCAGTTTGTTTTGGCTGATACAACTAATTACAGCTTAACTTTTCCAGATAGTAGTGTTGTTTCAGTTAAACCGATACGCAACTATGAAGCAGTCAAAACAGTGACCTATGCTTACGAACAAATTGCGGGTACACGTCTTGATATGGTCGATGAGACTAAGCGCCAAATTCAGGTGCCTTTCCCTGTTAATTACGGTGGGTTTGAAATTGGAAATGCCCTCTGGGTGCATGACAATGGCACAATCGGTATTGCGGCTGATTACACGCCGTGGCGTAATAAAGCACTGCCAACCAACGCCTTTTCTTCTGCCACAATTGTTCCACTTTGGGACGACTGGTACCTCGGGAATAATACTGAAAAAGGTGTTTTTTGGCAGGTCACAGGCAATGCACCGAATCGTCGTCTGGTAATAGAGTGGCGAGCTGTTGAGCACTATAATATATGGGGCTCTAATATGGACTACGTTACTTTTCAGGTAATACTGTATGAAGGTAACTCAGATATTCGGGTTAACTATAAGGATGTCGATCTAGGTAATGCGAGTTATAACAATGGTGCAAGTGCAACCATAGGTGTTCAGCACAGTCCAACCATTGCTCAACAATACAGTTTAAATGCTGCGAATATTTCGAGCCAGCAGTCATTATTGTGGGAAATTGACGACCCTGACCGAGTTAAAATTAATGGCATTAGCTTGAGTGGTAATTTAAAAGTTGGTCAATCAGTCGGTTTCGCAATCACAGCAACGCCATCAGCTGGGCAGACAATAACCCAGTATGACATTGATTTTAACGGTGACAGCAGCTTTGACTATACGGGGACTAGTTCCGTAGCCCAGCACATTTATACAGCGCCAGGTATCTATAGTTATAAAGTCAAAGTAACCGATAGCAACAATGCCAGTGCCGAATTAACGGGCGTTATTACTATTATTGATCTCACTCTAGACGAAAAACTAGTCAAGGCAGTGGGCGATCGAGACCAACAAATCATTGCCGACCCGGCCATACTCAATTTATTTAACCAGAGTAGTGTTGATACCCAGTTGAATGACCGTGATGCTCAAATTAGAGCCGACCCGGCGATATTAGACTTGGTTAGCAAAGCCCGAATCGAAATTACCACGGCGAAGGTAGCGGCCTTAGCCTCGAAATGGCATTTGTTGGCAAATGCTTTACCCATTACAGATCCAGTCACTCGCTTTGCTAGTACTCAAATTGTGCTTTATTACTTGAATGATGTGTATTACGGTTATTCCCCAAATGCCGACACACAATTGGCGATAGCGCAAAGCGGAATTTTAGCAATAACAACTGTACCAGCAGGAGTCGGGTTATGGATCAAAAAATAATGTTAAATCCTTCCAAGCCATCTTATTTTAAGCCTTTAGCACTATTGGTAATATGTGGAGCCATTGTGGGCTGTGGGGGAGGGGGAGGTATCGAAAGTACTTCGGTCACTATTATGGATGACACTGGCATCGTAGCCACTACTTCCCCCGTAACCCAGCAAGATCCCGTAGTCGTAATTCCTAGGGGCGAGTTTGTTTCGGGTAAAGCGATTAAAGGTGTCGTGGTGAATGCCGATGTTACAGCCTATGAAATTATTGATAATCAGATTGGATCTGACCCGCTGATCATCACTACCACTGATAATGAGGGTAATTATCAGTTGCAACTGCCGTATAAAGGGATAGAAATGTTGCACATTGTACTGAGTGGAAGAGCCGACGGCAGCACCACTGTGCGCTGTGATATCGCTGCAGGTTGTATGCAAATGGCATACTTTTACAAATTTGGAGAAAACTACCCAGTCGATTCAAGTTTTGTATTAAGTGCGATGTCAGAAACGGATGGCGCTGCGTTGTCTATACACATCACGCCGCTCACGCACATAGTAGCCGAGATGGTTAAAAACGAATTCGCTAATATGGCTTTTTTTGCGAAAAGTAGTTCAGGTAGTTTTTTAGCCAATGCAAACAAAAAGGTGGCGCTGGCATTTGGTTTAGACGATGTTCCGTTCACCAAATTACTTCCTATTGATATTACCAACATTGGCGACTACGACAACCTACAGTCAAATCAGCTAAAGGCCATTTTAGTGGGTGCTGCAGTGTCGACATTGGACGATCCCACGAGATCAGATGATGGTATCGCAGACTCGCTGAATAGAGTCGTAGAGCTAACCAAATCAAATGAAACGCTCCTGCAAGGTGAGGCATTTAAAAAGTTCAGAGCTGGTGTAATGCAAACTGCTATGCAGTTACGTATTGAAAACCCGAACCTTCCAGCCAATACAGAGTTAGCGGAAATTGAAACGAAATTAAGACAAACGGTAGATACCAGTATGTTATTGGCTGATATTTTGAAGCCACCAGTATTTTCGATACTTGAATTAGCCCCACCTGCACTATAAAAATAGGGTTAGGAACATCTCCAATTAGGGCAAAAAGTTAGTCAATGGTTAAGCGCTAAGTTGGCAATAAAGTCGACTTAGCGCTTAAGCCACGTAACCACCACTGAATTTTTCCCACCAATATTTTTTGTCAATCGTGTATTCACTCATTCAGCTCTTGATTGATGATTGAATGAGACTTGTGTTCTAAACGAATTAGCGCAACTGCTTTACTCAATGAAGTGTTTTCCTGAAAACCTAAGAAAAAAACTTAGCCAGAGAATACTGATTATCTGCATCGTCAAAATGAGTTAAGTGGATCAGCCATGGCGTAGAGTTTTTTTTCAAAGCTTTAAAATGGCATTAGGGTATTCTTCAGTTAAGACTAAGTAACTGATTGTTAGGGGTAATAAAAACCATCACCGTTTTTCAAATAATACTTTTGTGCATTAACTAATACCTGACCTAGACTACTCTGCTAGGCTGAAATGGCATTAAAATCAAGCCGTTCAGATAAACCAAGCAGGTTATAAAACTGATAGTTACTTCTTAACCGGTTCTCACCTATGAAGGCCGATCCATCGTTATCAAAGGTGATATAACCATCCGATATCTCTTCGTCTATATTCACCTGTACAGCGGCAGAATCCGGCTTCAAGCCAGGGCCGAACAATACAGTCGCTTTCAGGCCAGGGTAATCGTTGGCAATAAAAACCGCGTTTTCGACATTGTCGAGTAAAATGGCTTCGCCTTGTAAGGGTCCAAACAATTCGTCCAGTGGATCGTCACTATATAACTGGTTACCACTAATAACGATTTGATCAATATAGCCTTCGACATATTAATGGATTCGAACATGGACAGTGTAAAATCCTGAAATGCTTTTCCTGCCACTCAGGTTTGGGCCGTGGTTCGCATTAATGGTTTGATCGACTGTTGAGTGATACCTTGATCTATGTGCGATATGACCCATTGACTTGCAAACGAGGCGCATTGACTTCTTCGGTCAGCGGCGCCTCCACCTGACCTTCCCCAAAGTCTGAATCAGGAGAGACAAATAGCTCGATGATTTCGTCGACCAGGTTGGGAAGGGCACCACAGGGTGTAACACCTGCGGGAAGATTAGCTGCGTAAATCGTGGCACAGGAATAAGTAGCCAGCACCCTAGCCCCAATAATTCGAGCTCCGGAAATATACCTCTTTTAGGTTCGCATTCGACCCTTAAACTTCGACGTTGTTATTTATTTATTCAAGCTCTGTTGTAACTGCTGCTGTGCTTCTGCGAGTGCCTGTCCCAGACGATTGTGCAATTCATAGGCGGTCGCGATGGAGAATACGATGCGGTTGGAAATGGTCGCGTTACTGGGCATAGAACGATGGATGTTACCTAGTTCAAGCACCACATCACCCCTACCAACAAATACATTGGCGACATCGCGATAAAGATAATCGAGATCGGGTGGGATATGCACCTGTATTTTTTGTGTTTCAGGCTGTTGAATTTGTTCGGCTTCTTCATTCATTTTTAACTTCTCTAATTCTAATTCAGCATTCTATTTATGTTAGGTCAAAACCATGACCTTGATCTGGCTGGGCGCAAGCGAAGCGCCAAAGGCACCCGGTGACATGCCATTCTGCCCGGTCGGGTTTAACATTTTGGTCACTGGCAAGCCGCCGTACAAAACTTTCATACTCCCCATTAAATGCTTGCACGGCCCCATCACCATGCCCGACATTGGGTTCATCATGACCCCGCCATTATCACCATTGCTCATGGGCGTAATTGTCATCAGGTTATGTGCAGGCATCGCCAGTATCAGCACCTTAAACTGTGACGGTATCGCCATCATAGGCAAGGCAATGTTGGGATAAGGTATCGGTGTTGGTATCGGCCCGGCCGGGGATGGTATGGGTGTCAGGCAGACATCCGGCATCGCCATATTCATCCCCATCATTTGAGTATTCACAAACATTTCTTGGCTACCCCATGTGAATGCGTTCGCCGTCGATACGCATATCTTTACTGGCAGTAATCACTGCCTGATCAGAATGTGAGGTATAGTTTTTTCGAACATTCTGGATTAAATTACCAATATTCAAGGTCTCGACCTGCTCGACCCAACGAACCAGAATATCAGTTTTTTGGGTCACCTGTCTGGCGACGCTACTGAACATCTGGGTATACAGCTTCATCGTCTGTGAATGAGATTCGACATCGGTAGTATGCGCCGTTAACTTGCCTGAGTTAACATTCATTTCGCCCGAGGTCATATTGATCTCGGCTGATAATAGGTTAGTTTTGGCCGTAGATAGAACATTAACATCCCTGCCGGCAATCATATCAATCTGGCCGTCAAGAGCTGTCATTTTCACGCTGGCGGGGAAGTTCAACGCCATATCCTGCTTCGCAGCTCGTTCGAGCACGGCAAGTACATGATAATCACCGTCACTTTGGCTCACTAACACAGTGTCTCCGACCATGGGCGCGACCAAGCAACTGAAAGCTGTTTGAGCATTGACCACTCCTGAATTGAGATCAATCATCAAACTTTGTTTCGAGACACCTTTTACGCTCGCTTTAACAAGCCGACAGTCTTCTTGATGCGCGTATATTGGTATTACTTTAGGATTCATACATCCTCCGTTAAAATTTTTGAATAAATATGACTACCTAGGCAACAAACTTTTCAGCCTGTGCTTTTTTTTCGTCCGTGGGTAATGCTGCTGACTTATTTGATCCTTCCCAAATGGCATTTTCCTGTCTTATTTCGTGCAGATTGGCACGATACAGCTCGGCTTTGTCGATCAATGCATTATCTAAATTTGCATGAGAAAAATCGACATAGGTTAAATCGGCTTTAGTAAATAACGACCCTGCGCAGTTGGTCTTCGTGAACTGCGCCTGTTCCATCTTTACCTGAGTAAAATCGCATAAAGATGCATCAGCTTCAGTAAACAAAGCCTGTTTTAACTCGGCCTTATTAAATTTTGCACCCCGGGTGATGGCTTTAATAAACAGGCAACTATTGGCAATGGCACCAGTAAAATCTGCTCCAGACAGATCGGCCTCACTAAAACCACTTTGAGTAATATCCATACCGGTAAATTTGGCCTGCGCCAGATTAGATGCCATAAACTGACACATAGTTAGGGTTGCATTTGAAAAGTCGTAGCCACTGAAATCTGCTTTCTGAAAAAATACAATATTCAACAACGCACCGGCCAGTTTAATACCGCGCAATTCAGGTTCTAGAAAATTAGAGCGATATTGTTCAGAGCGACTAAAGTCCGCATTTTCCAGTTTCGCATTCAGAAAATTCGAATTTTCAGCTTTAACATTCACCAGGCAGGCATCACGCATATCCGGTTTTATAAAACTGGTGTTGGTCAGGGTGCTGCCTGTCATATCCGTTTTGAGAAACAGACTATCAATAAACTTAGAGTAATAGAAACGGGTCTGATGCATGTGTGCTTGATTAAACACGCAGTTAATAAACGAAGCTAGGGTTAAATCGGCCTTATCGAGATTGGCACCGGTAAAATCGCATTCATTGAAAGTGCATTCTTTTAAATGCGTAGCCGACAAATCGGCATGACTAAAGTTAACCTTGTTAAACATCCCTCCGCCTAAATCGGCTCCTTGATAATTATTACCCGACAAATCAACATCAGAAACAGCCGGCAGCTCACCACCACCTTTTACGGTTTTAACCAGTAAGTCTTTATCCATTAGGGTCGCCAGTCTTTAAATATTGTTTTTTCAAGGTCTGCACCGGTGAAATCAGTTTCCCCCACAGTACAACCCATAAAGTTGACACTGTATAGATTGGCATTATTTAACATCGCGCCAGACAGAACAGCTTTTTGTAACGAGCCTTCCATCATATTCATTTTTTGCATATTGGCCTGTGTCAGATCGGCTTTACTAAACTGCGCCTCAACCGCCCGGGCCCTTTCAAAACTGGATTTTTTAAGGTTAGCACCACTAAAATCTGACTTATGCAAATACGCCTCGGTAAAATTGGCTTGTTCTAAATTACAGTCGCGTAAGTTGGCTTCATTGATTTCGCTGGCAACAAAGCTGGCTTTTACTAGAGACGACTCACCAACAAATCTAACATTTTTCATAATGGCATTATCAAAGTTAGATAAATCAGCCTGCGCTTTAACAAAATTCACACCAATTAAATTTGCATCAGAAAAATCCACTGACTTCATTATGGGGTTAATAAAATTAGATTCGGTTAAATCAGCCTCAGAAAAATTACAGCCACTGATATCGGCATCAATGAATATGCTCTTGTGCATGTCAGAACCGGTAAAGCTGGACTGTGTAAATTTTGTTTCAAGAAACATGTCCATTTTATCGGCCATTTTACATCGTTCAAATTGTGTATTCACAATATTAGATTTGCCCAGAGTAGCGCCGGTTAAATCGGCATCACTAAAGAGAACACCGTCAAAATCAATTGTACCAAGGTTCGCACCGGTTAAATTAGTATTCGTTAAATTAGTACCTTTAAAAATGGCATGCGTTAAGATTGCCTTGCTCAGGTTCGCATTCGTCAAATTGGTATTGGTCAGGTCGGCATATTCCAAATAAGCACCGCTCAAATCAATACCGGTTAAATCCTGATCAGATAGATCCACAAAGGCATAATCACCCCCTGCTGTTTTTCCACCTGCCTTAAATGCACTGAGCAGCGCCGCTTTAATATCCGCTTCCTGCCCCTCATGGGGTGAGCGAGCCTGTTCTATATAGTGCGCACCCATGCGGTAGGCATCATTGGCTTTATCCAGGCCCTCACGGGTCCGTTTTTCAGTTTCTTCTGTATCTACAGCCTGTTTAATTTTTTCCAGTTGCTCCTCGGGCATCCCCATTGACTGCATTACTAACAGCTCTTTTTGCATTGCATTGTTTTGCTCTTTTAACTCTTGAAGTATGGCCTCCACATCTATTCGCGGCAGAATGGGTGGCAGCTCTCTGACAACAAGCACTGCTTCAAGCTGCTTAACCTGGGGTGATGATTCACCCTCTGGCTGCAGTTTCTTCATTTCTTCAATTTGTTCCAGCAGTATATTTTTTTCTTCGGCTTGTTTATCTGCCTTCACTTTCTCCATATAGTCCTTAAGTTCATCCATGGCCTTAAGGTTTAGTTTGGTCAAGTCGGGGGTTTTAGGGTTATCCTTCATCATGGGGCAAATTTTATAGGTAAGCTCTTTGATTTTTTGCATTTCTGGCGTTAATTCGGGGGGATTAGCCTTGGCATCTGCCAATTGCTTAATAATTTCGTCAATTTTTTGTCGATCAGGGTTACCCTCACTTGTGGTTTCTTTCATCTTCTCAAACTGCTGCTGAACGAGTACATCCGCTTCTAGCTTTTTCGCTTCAGCAAAGTTATCCGCATTCGTTTTAGCTAACAATTCCAACGGAAAATTAGCATTTTCCTGCATGGTTTTAAAACCACACTCCATGCCTTCCGGAATAAGCGGTGCGGTATACATTATATATTTATAGGACTCTGTAGGGTCGCTACGTAAGTGCAGTGCATTTTTGTAATGCTCAAGCGAGCGCGGCGTATCTGCCGTATTTTCATTGGCAACTAAAATTTGCTTTATATCTGCCGCATCGTCTTCAAACACCTGCAACGTACCGCGGTGTATCATCACGCCCAGTTCTGCGTCTGGAAACAACCACACGGTATCTAACTGGGTGGGGATTTCTTTAAAGACGATTTCACCATTTACCTCATGATTCACAAATGCGCGGCCATAAACACCGGGGATCTGACCTGTAATCAGTGCATGCTGTGGGTGCATATTACGAATTTCATACTGTTCATCGCCCTTAAAAAACCCTTCGGTCTGTTGGTCTTTCGCTGCGTCGTTAAAATAATCGTAATTGAAATCATCGGGAAAGCCTGGCATACGTGTTTCAAGATACTTTTGGTCATAGGTACCTGCATTCAACATGCGTTGCTCACACATCATGTCAATACGATTTAAACTAGCAGGGAGTGGCTTGTCGTTGGGCGAGCCCATCAATTGATCGGCATATTCAATATTCGGTAAAGAGATAATCGGGCCAGCTTCACCCTCTACTGCCTCCACTCCTTTTCCAGGAGGATTGGGCGCATGATCTTTGCCACCAAAGGCATTGGCATAACTGACCGGCATTTTGGTAAATGGAACCGGTTCAGATACATCGATACCTCCTATCCAGTGGCGATCTCCAAACACATATAACTCTTTGGATATAGCTCCCAGTGACGCCTTAACCCGGCTCGCATTCACCGCCGAGCCCTCTGGTGCAAAGCAACTGCCCTGCACCAATAACTCGGCATTGGCTTTAGGCATACCGGCATCAAACAGTTCATTTTTACCCATCATGTCGCCAATGGTCAGCCATAAGTCCTGCTCAAGTACCGGCTCTCCAGTTTGTAGGTTAAAACCCCATAAAACAGATGCAGTAAAATAGTGTTTTTCCTGAAAGCTGAAATGCCGATACAACATACTGCAATGCATATTTTTTACTATATTCATCGAATAAAACTCTTAAGCCGTTATCTTTAACGAGCCGATTGCTTCTATATCCAATGCAGTCATCCCGATACGTGGCCCACAATTCTCTAACATAGTCGCCATTGTTGTTATTTTAGTAAGATTGGCATCCATTTTAGTAGCCTCTAGTTTTGTTTTTATACCGGGAAAAGTAGATTCTAGGCCCGCACTATCTATTTTTACTGTCATAGGACAGAACTCCGTCTCCATTATCAAGCCCAGTGCAGTTGTCACACTTATAACCGCACCTACAGAATTTTCGATTTCCAACTTGCCACCCAGAAAACTTTCTATAGATATTAAAGATCCTGTATTGAAAGTCATCGATACTGTATTTGAATAATCAAATTCAAATACAGAGTTACCCATGCCGGTTCCCTGCGATAGCGAATGCGCATACAAAGCACCAGTATTGCGATCATATTTTTTCTCATCGGTCGAAATGAAGGTCTCTGCAGCGGTAGTACTTGAATCAAGAACTAATTTACCTGCAGGAGTCCATTCCTTCTCAAAACTATCTCCATTTCCAGGCGACCCTTTAGCCCATTTAACAAGTTTCCCATCGCTGTCATATTCAACTTCAATTGAATAGCCACCATGATTAACTTCTAATGAATCTCCCTTCGAAATTTCAATTGAATTGCCAATAGTAATTTCATATGAATCGCCTACTGTTTTTTCAACTGCAGTGTAATCATTTTCCCATTCTTTGGATGGACTTTCGGAAGAAGGCCAGATTCTATCTGCAGTAATTGGTACTTTCACATCACCTTCAGTCAATCCTGTTAGCTTTGTAAAATCGACCTTTGTCCAACCTGATCCGGCAGCATCTAATAAATCGTGGTCAAACTTAAAATCAGCGTCATAAGGATGCCCCATAACAACATAATTTTCTGTATAACCATTGCCAAAGTTATAGGCATTACCTGAACCGACATCAAAAGCATCCCCACTTTGCTGTTTAATATAGTTCATGGTGGACACGAAAATATGCGCTCCTTTATCATCAAATTTAGCGGCACTTGCGGCGGCATCTGCCCCTAGGCTAACAAACAATTCTTCTAGCTGGACTTTGAGCTTTGCAGGAAAGCTTCCACCCAGGTCCTTTGGTTTTGCTGGCCATTTCTCGTAAAAATATTCCCCACATCCAAGTCCTGACTCAATCGCAAGACTGCCCGCGGTTTGAAGTCTCACGCCATCCACTGTTGTATCACTATCTTCAATAGCAACAGGATCGTTTGGTGCACCTATCCGCAACCAGGAGTTGGATCTTGGACTTTGCATAACTATGCGTTCTGAACCAGCCTTATCTTCAAAACGGATTTTATTATTGCCACCTGTCTGGATCACTGATTCAGTCTGATTATCAGCCGTCACCGGCCCAGGCGCTGCTGCCGTGTTAATAGCACCTGCAATAATCGGTCGATCGGGGTCACCGTCTACAAAGCTCAGTAATACTTCGGTACCCTTCGCCATCGGAAACTGCATGCCACGGTTCTTACCCGCATAGGGTTGCATCATGCGCACGCGTGCGGAGCGTAGGCCTTCGGGATGATCGTCATTGTGGAAATCGAACGGCATGCTCACCTTATAGCGACCTTCACTATCGAGCTGGGCGTATTCACTCATTAACTCGCCATCAATTCGCGCGTGTAGGTTGCCGGTAATCCGTGGCTTAATGGTTTTTAATGGGGGCCGGTACTGGACTTCGGCCGAGATTGCGACGAATGAATTCTGGTACTGGGGTCGGGTTTGCTTATTGGCATCATTCGCTATGGACATATCCAGATTATGGCCTTCATGATTGACTTCGATTGCGAGGTATTCAATCGCATTATATTTAGTGTTGGGATGTTGATCCAATAGGAACAGGTAACCGGCCTGAAGCCGAGTGACACTACTTTCGCCAAAAAACTGTGTCTTACGGCAGATATGCTCTTCTGCTCGAATCTGACTTAAATAGGTGGCTTCGGTATCGGTTTGTACATTTTGCCCGTAAATGTACTCGGTCCCTTGTCCCGTCCCATCGATGGCGGTGGTCTCGGAGACATCCAGTGACGGTTCTTCCGGATTATAATTACGCACTACGACACGTTCAGCCAGGCGCTGTTTGCGACAGCTCCAAGCAAACACACCGTTATCTTGGCTATTCGCCATGGCGGCGACGTCAAATATTAATTTGGGTTGGGGCAGAGACAGGTAATTCAGGTCGTTAACGAATACTATTTTTTCTTCGGTCGCACTCTGTTCGAAATAATAGAAAACACCTTCGTTTTCCAGTAGTCTGGATATAAAATCAAAATCAGATTCGCCATACTGGCAAGTGTATTCGCGCTTTAATAGTTTGCTGGATAAACCGCCCAGATCGAAATCGGCACTGGTCATGCCCGATTTTTCTAGAACTTGGGTAATAATCTCGGTGATGCTGAGGCCGGCATCAATATCGCCTTCGTCACCTGCCTGATAGAATATTTCATTGGTTTTATAATTCGACAGCTTCCAGATACTGGGTACCAAGACCGCTTTGTAATGCGCGTAGTTTTGAACGGTTTTAAATTCTTCAAAACTACTGAGTATACCGTTCACTGGGAATTCAACACCATTCTGTTCGGTTACAAACCGTGCTGAGGCATCAAGCACATCATCCAGATCAATATCGGCTGACAAGGGCGCTTTGACTTCTATCTCGTATCGATAGAGTTCGGATACCTGTTCGCGACCGGTGAAACTTACGACCGTCAATTGGTCACCACCGATCGCATCGCTGACAAACTTAAATTTTGCTTGGGACAATTTTGGCTACCTTTTTATTGTTGGTCTTAACGTGCTAGGTGACAAAATTTTTGTCACGAACAATGTAATAGTTAAACTACAGTAAAAGTAATTTTTATCCTACAAATTATTTAGTGATTATTTACTATTTATTATCTGTTAAATTACAATTTAAAGATAAAAGCTACCCACTGATGGTCAGTGTTTATATGCGAATACGATGCGATTAGAAGTAATAAAATATTGAATTTACATTTGTGTATCCGAAGGGTCAGTTAAAATTTAACTTTAGCTTTCTCCAAGACGGCATAAGCACCCTGAATAGTATTTTTCAGTTCAATTGACAAGGTGTTACAAACTGAAGTGAGCTTTTCCATTTTTCGGGTTCTTAAGCGAAGCATCGATACGGTTAATTCATGTATGGGGAAATAGGGACTATCAATGACTTTTAAGAGACCATGCTTGAGTTCGCCCTCTATGGATGAAAGCGGTAGCCAGGCCATGCCTAGGCCTGCCTGAGCGGAAGACACAATGGCGCTAGTCATTTCTGCGCAAAGCTTTTGTGAAAAGTGATGGGCTGACTTTGCAATTAGTTCTTGATGCACTTGTTGGCCAAGAAAAATATTTTCTGGATAGGTCACTATGGGTATTTGATCTTCTCCTAAAGTGATATTTTCTAGAGAATTTAGTAGTTTTGGTGAGCCAACAGGCACCAAAAAGTCAGTAGTGACTGGTGTTTTAACGACCAAGTCCTTGGGTATATCGAGTGTGCTTCTGGCGGTTTCATAGGCCAGCATAAGTGAGACTTCTTCTGTCATTAATAGCCGGAAACAGGTGCTTTGGTTACCTGACCTTAATTGTATTTGATGCCCAGATAGTAGTCCTTGGATTTGACTGATAGCCTTGGGTATCGGTACAGAGGATAGTGAGTGTAATGCGGCAATGGCTAATACTTGATTTTCTTTATAGCCACGCTTTAAGTTGCGGCTAACGCGCTTAATACTATCCAGTGCTGACTCGATTTCGCTGGTCATCTCAAGGAGTGATGATGTTGGCGTTGCGGGTCGACCGGTTCGGTCAACTAGCTTAGCACCATGATTAGCCTCTATTGCTTGTAGTCGTCGAGAATATGCTGACTGGGATATATTGCGAATTCGTGCGGCACGGCTAACATTTCGTAATTTTATCAGGGCTAATAAATCTTCTAGGGCTTGTTGATTCATCGATCTTCAGAATTCTATTTAGTATGCATATGTTGCATGCTATGCGCGAATAAATGCATTGCAAGCATATTTTTTTGCATGTTACTATTATTATGATATTTAAAAACTAAAAGAGGAACGAGTATCAATGAAAAATGTAATTAAACTGGCAGCTCTGAGTGCTGTGATGCTAACAGGTTTATCGGGTCAGGCGATTGCTGATGCTGGTGATTCACGCATATTAAAACGAATTCAGGATCGGGGTGTAGTGACTATTGGTCATCGTGAAACCTCTATCCCATTTTCTTATATTGGCAATGATGAAAAGCCAATTGGCTATTCAATCGATATTTGTTTGAAAATCGTTGATGCAATTAGAGCTGAACTAGATAGTCCAAACCTAAAGGTCAAATATGTCCCTGTTACGGGTCAGACCAGAATCCCATTGATTGCGAATGGCACGATAGATATCGAATGTGGCTCAACAACCAATAATTTGACGCGTCAAAAGCAAGTGTCTTATTTATCGACTACTTTTATTACGGGCACAAAAATTGCGAGTAAGAAAGGTTCGGGTATTACTGAAATAGAAGACCTTGAAGGTAAAATTATTGGTATGTCAGCAGGCACAACCAATGAAAAAGCCATTAAAGCGGCAATTAAAGATTTAGGTCTCAATGTTAAAGTTGTTGGTGTAAAAGATCATAGCCAAGGTTGGTTGGCATTAGAGACAGATCGTGTCGATGCCTATGCTTCAGATGACGTTTTATTATATGGTTTGATTTCTAAATCGAAGAGCCCCGCAAAATATCAAGTGACAGGTCGTTTTCTATCTTTCGACCCTTATGCGATCATGGTGCCACGAAATGACTCTACGTTTGAACGATTGGGCCGTGTTGTTATGTCGGGTTTGATGGCCAGTGGTGAAATGGAAACTGTCTATAATAAGTGGTTTGTGCCAGGACCAACGGGTATCAACATGAAGTTATCAGATACTTTGAAAACAGCATTTGAAATTCAAGCTTTTCCTAACTAGTTAAGCACTAAAGGTATAAAGGAGGCATCGGTTAGCTTTACGATGCCTCCTTTTTTTATGTCACAACCCTCCATAAGGATGTGAAATATGAATTATGAATTATAACTGGGATTGGGGAATATTATTTCGCGAGCCCTACCTTGAATGGCTAATCGATGGCCTTGGTTGGACAGTGTCATTGTCATTAATCGCCTGGGTTATCGCCTTTAGCCTTGGTTCAGTGCTTGGCATTATGCGTACTTCAGTCAGTCCCGTCTTGCGTTTGATTGGTACTGTCTACGTTGAGATTTTTCGTAATGTACCTTTATTGGTTCAACTGTTTCTGTGGTTTTTTGTTTTCCCTGAATTACTGTCAGACGAGGCAGGCCGTTGGGTGAAGCGTGAAATGCCTATGCCAGCGTTAACAACCGCAATTATAGGTATCGGTCTATACACTGCGTCGCGGGTCTGCGAACAAGTCCGCTCTGGTATTGAAGCTGTTGGTATTGGTCAGCGTAATGCTGGCAGGGCGCTTGGTATGTCAGAAACCAAAGTCTACATCAATGTGCTTTTACCGAATGCTTACCGAATTATTATTCCACCATTGACCAGTGAATTTTTGACGATATTTAAAAATTCATCGCTAGCGTTAACTATTGGTGTGGTCGAGTTAACAGCCATGACCCGACAAATTGAAGAGTATACCTTTCAGGGATTCGAGGCGTTTACTGCGGCTACCGTGATCTACAGTGTCGTGACTTTTATCGTTATGCTGATTATGCAAACTATTGAAAAACATGTCCGGGTGCCCGGTCGTGTCAGTGTGGGGTAGTCAAATGATTGATTTTGACTATGACATCATCTGGAATAACCTACCTTTTTTATGGGAAGGAATGAAAGTAACTCTGTTGCTGACATTGCTGGCAATCGTGGGTGGGTTAGTACTGGGGACTGTATTGGCATTGATTCGGGTAGCGAAAATTCCAATACTGGCTTGGGTCGCAGCGGCCTATGTTAATTTCTTCCGTTCTTTACCGCTCATATTAGTTATTTTTTGGCTCTACTTTTTAGTGCCTCTCATCCTCGGACATTCAGTTGGAAGCTTTTATTCAGTACTGGTTGCTTTTGTATTGTTCGAGGCTGCTTATTATTCCGAAATTGTTAGAGCGGGTATCTCGAGTGTAGGCAGTGGCCAGATTGCAGCTGCAAGAGCGGTTGGTTTAACCTATCCGCAAACGATGCGCTATGTCGTTTTGCCACAGGCATTTCGGGCGATGGTACCGGTTTTGCTCACTCAGGCCATTATTTTGTTTCAGGATACTTCACTGGTTTATGTGGTTGGCCTGAAAGACTTTCTGGTTAGTGCTGAACTCATAGCCAATCGAGATCAACGTTTAATCGAAATGTTTATTTTCGTGGCGATTGTCTATTTTGTTATTTGCTTTTCTGGCTCGCTACTGACTCGCCATCTTCAAAAGAAGTTAAAAATATGATTGAAATTAAAAATGCAAATAAATGGTACGGAGACTTTCAGGTCTTGTCTGATTGCTCAACATCAGTCAAAAAAGGTGAAGTCGTTGTGGTTTGCGGACCATCGGGTTCTGGGAAAAGTACACTGATCAAATGTGTCAACGGATTGGAGCCAATCGACGATGGCGAAATTACCGTTGAAGGGATCAAAGTCAATGACAAGAAAACTGATCTAAACCAGTTACGGGCTCGTATTGGTATGGTGTTCCAGAACTTTGAATTGTTCCCTCACATGAGTGCGATTGAAAACGTTAAGTTAGGACAATTAAAAGTACTGGGGCGAAGTGCTACTGAAGCAGAAGAAAAAGCATGGGCTCTATTAGAAAGAGTTGGTTTGTCTGAGCATGCACATAAGTATCCATCTCAATTATCGGGTGGACAGCAGCAACGAGTTGCCATTGCACGAGGATTGGCTATGAATCCCATCGCTATGTTATTCGATGAACCAACATCTGCGCTCGATCCTGAAATGATCAATGATGTGCTTGACGTAATGGTTGAGTTAGCCGAGGAAGGCATGACCATGATGGTTGTTACGCATGAAATGGGCTTCGCTCAGAAAGTGGCTAATCGGGTGGTTTTTATGGATGAAGGTAAAATAGTAGAAGACTCACCCAAAGATGAATTCTTTGGAAGCCCTAGAAGTGATCGCGCCCAATTATTTCTGTCGAAAATCCTAACCCACTAATCAATTAACCGAAGAATTTAATCTATGAAACCAATTGTCTATTGCAACGGTGAGTTTGTCGAAGAACAAAATGCCAAAGTATCTATCTTTGATCGAGGATATTTATTTGGTGATGGTGTTTATGAAGTGGTCCCTGTCGTTAATGGTCAGTTGATTGATAAATTAGAGTTTTTGGCGCGATTGCAACGCAGCCTTTCTGAATTAGAGCTTGAATGGCCTTGTAGCCAAATTGAATATGTGGCCATGCTCGAAACGCTAATTGAGCGTAACGAATTGGTTGAAGGCAGTGTTTATACTCAAGTCACCAGAGGCGTTGCGCCACGTGACTTTTCATTTCCTGACAACACGCCCACCACCTGCATGGCCTTTACGACCGCTAAATCTTATTTATCTAGTCCACAAGCTGAAGCAGGGGTTGAAGTTATAACCGTTGAGGATTTACGTTGGAAGCGCAGAGATATTAAGTCTATTGCGCTACTGGCACAGTGCTTAGCGAAACAACAGTCTAAGCGTCATGGTTGTTATGAAAGCTGGATGCTGGAAGATGGTTTTATTACAGAGGGTAGTTCTTCGACAGCTTATATTGTCAAAAATAATACAGTTATTACGCGTCCAAATTCAAATGATGTATTACCAGGCATTCGACGTCATGTGTTGTTGGAATTAGCGGCTGATAACGGTATAGCGGTTGAACTTCGTGCATTCACTTTAGATGAAGTATTGACAGCTGATGAGGCGTTCTTAAGTAGTGCAACAACCTTGGTGATGCCGGTTGTGACTATTGATGGGAAACCGATTGGCGAAAAAAAGCCAGGCTTAATTACCTTAAAGCTCCGTCAACTCTATGTGGACAGAATTAAAAAGCAAGCCGGTCTGTAATTACCTTTAACTGATTCAAACGGCTGCTTTTTGGCGGCCTTTTTTTTCTATAAGAACAATGACGATACCGCTCGAAATGATTAGCATGCTGCCGATCATTGAATAGTGGTCTGGCCAATCTCCCCAGACCAGATACCCTAACAGTAACGCTAAAGGCATCGAGCTATATTCAAAGGGTGCCATTAGGGACGCTTGGCCAATTCTATAAGACTGAGATATTAAATAACCGCCCACCGCAACAAAGAATCCACAGGCAGCAATTAAACCCATGTCGTCGATAGTAGGAAGGGTCCAACTGCGTAATAAAAAGCCGAGGGTTGGATTGTCTGGTTTATAGAACCGACCATCACCGACCGATAAGCCAACGATTGAACTAACGACAATAAAGGCAAGCTGGATATAAAACGTCATAGTTCCAGCTTTGTCTTGCATACCGAGCTTGCTCGTCATCATAACCATGCAGGCATAAGCAAAGGCGGCTATGATGGGTAATAAAGCTGCCATCTTAAATATTTCGGTGCCGGGTCTGAGCATCACTATGACCCCAGCGAGGCCTATAAAGATGGCAATCCAGCGATACAAACTGACTTTTTGGGCTAAAACTAACTGTGATAATAAACAGATAAACAAGGGTGCCGAGTAAAACAACGCAACAGTTTCAGCAATGGGTAAAATAGCCAGACCAAGAAAAAAGAATACGTTTGCCACTACTAGCATCAACCCTCTAATAAAGTGTAAGGCGGGTCTTTGGGTCTTGAGAATAACAAACCCACCTTCTAGCTGCACGATGACGATAACAAAAACCATAGCGAATAATGCTCGAAAAAGCATGATTTCATGCAAGGCGTAACTAGGGCTCAGAAGTTTTACTATGGAATCGCTAATGGTTAAAAGTGCGACTGCAACTATTAGGCAAAAGATGCCTTGGGAATTTTTTGTCATGGGTAACAGGTCATTTTTATTTGAGCTTTAAGTTTGTTTTTAAAACGATAGTGAGACTGCACTTGTTTTGCTAGTTTTGATAGTCATTTCGATCTAAAATATGTGGGTCCAAAATTTTTAACGTAAAAACTGTCACCTAAGGCAAATTACCATGACTCAATCTCACATCAAACCGGCTTCCCGTACTGTTTTTGACTGGCAGGACCCGATGTTCTTCGATCAGCAACTAAGTGAT
>Ga0209830_10001478_pt1 | contig 20710 bp, 21 predicted proteins | sample ArcticOcean_MG_C_12_FD_187439 | JGI IMG/M metagenome (GOLD analysis project Ga0209830, IMG submission 187439) | Marine microbial communities from western Arctic Ocean - ArcticOcean_MG_CB8_130 (SPAdes) (version 2) | ecosystem: Environmental > Aquatic > Marine > Oceanic | place: Arctic Ocean...
ACCTCCTTGTTTTCGAGGTTCGTGCCATAGAGCGCGCCGCGCCGATTGCCGACGCAAAATTTTATCAGCAGGCACTCCCCAGCGATCCGCACCGACAACGGTGTTCCCTTTGCAGCACCGAATACATTCTTCGGGTTGAGTACGTTGTCGGTGTGGTGGCTTCGCCTGGGTATTAACATTGAACGGCAGGTTGAGGCCTGCGGGTTTCGCGGATCAAGCCGGGTAATCCCCAGCATGTATACACCTTATTTCGGTTGTTCCATTCCTCAATACCGTCGACCGTTGGCGACAACCCATTTAATGGCTGAAACACAATCATTGAGTGCCCCCGGAAGCGGAGCGATGTCGGGGGCTGATGACGGTACGCATTGATGCCGGAAGTCGACCATCGCGACCGCCACTCACTGGTTGGCGATCACCCTGCCTCCGATCCTGAAGGTCCAGGTAGGCCTTCGAGTGTTTACGGGCTTCGACTGCCTCGTCCGAAATGGCCCGTTCGATCAGTTCCCCACTGGATGCGCGTGGCTCCCGCGTTTTTTCGATGTTGCCAATAGTTGCATCAGTGTACATGCGTTATCGACAACGCCGGTGACTTCCTCGACCAGATCGGTTCTTGTGTAACTGTACATCTTTGATATATCCTTGGATATATTTTTGGATATATTTTACTATATCTTCCACTTTAATCTCCATTGGCAATAGTTTAATAGAGGAAAACTCCGATAGTTTAATAGAGGAAAGCTCCGATGCAGCGAGACGACAACATAAGCCTTGAACAATACAAAGATTCACCACACTACCAGAAAATTTATCAGCAAATAGAAGCACTGGGATTGGTCGAGCACATAAAGCATCTCGATGAATTTGGGTATACCGTGATTCCCCCCGAATTGGTTGCGCCCGAGGCATTCCAGGACCGTCTGCGCAAAGCGGTACTTTCCGTCCATGAACAACGGACCGGCGAGAAAATCAAACTCGAAGATATTGAATCAACCAGGCTTGCCAAGGAGGGACCGGGTAACGGGCATTGGGCGATTCTCACCCATGACCCGGTGTTTCAGGAAGCGATCATGAACCCCACCGTGCTCGCCATGGCGAAGTATTTGTGTGGCAACAGTGTCGTTTTGAGTGACCTGCTTTGCATGATAAAACAGCGGGACAACACACTCACACACCCGCTGCACACGGATCAGCACGGTACACCGCCACCCTTGCCGCCCTATGCGCAGGTCTGCAATGTGACCTGGGCGCTAACCGAGTACAAGAAGGGAAATGGACCGGTCGCCATCGTCCCGAAGAGTCATCTGAAAGGTCGCTATCCGACGATGGAGGAAGGTAACTTCCTGCGCGAGGATGCGCCGGTGAAAGCCATCCCCATCGAGGCACCCGCCGGGTCTTTGATTGTCTGGCACGGTACCACCTGGCACGGCGCATACCCCCGAGAAAATGAGGGCTTGAGAACCAATCTCGCCATGGCCTTCACGCGGGTGTACATGAAACAGATTCGTGATTTCCGCAGCACAGTCCCGCAGGAAGTACTCGATCGTCATCCAGTTCAATTCGCGCACCTGATCGGCGCCAACAGTATGTACCCGTTCCGCGATGGCAAGCCACCATCAAAAGAAGACAACGCCTATATGATGGCAGCGGGGTTCAATCCCTGGGCCTGAACCCAGCCATACGAATATTTCACCGGCCCTGATGAACCTGCATCGGCGCCAAAGTCAGCCTTTCAGGCGTAGCAGGAGTCATACCAAATGCACAACAATGACCAGGCCATGAAAGACTACGTGGCGACACTGCCGGTACCGGCGTTCGAAAACCCGGCCTTCAACCAGTAGCAAGCGGAGTTACTTTATTCAAAGCTCGCCACGCTATTGGTGGGCATATCATGGAGGTACGCATGAAGCACGATATTGTCATTCGTGGTGGGAATATCATTGACGGCACAGGCACGGCTCCGTTCGTCGACGATATTGCCATCGATGATGGCTTGATCACCGCGATCGGCGCAGTTTCAGGTACAGGCAAGCAAGAGATTGATGCAGCCGGTCTGGTTGTGACACCTGGCTTTATTGATATCCACACCCACCTCGATGCGCAAATCGGCTGGGATCCTGAAATGACTCCCATCAACTGGCACGGTGTGACCACCGCGTTGATTGGAAATTGCGGGATGACCTTTGCGCCATGCAAGCCGAATGACGTTGACCTGTTGGCCGGCATGATGGAGACGGTTGAAGATATTCCGAAACAGGCAATCCTGTCAGGCCTATCCTGGGATTGGGAACACTATGGCCAGTATCTCGATATGCTGGAGGACTTAAAACCATCTCTCAATGTTGTGGGCCTTGTTGGTCATTGTGCAGTTCGGTACTACGTCATGGGTGATCGATCATTTGCCGATCAAGCAACAGAAGCTGAAAAGAGCGAGATGGCTGATATCGTTCGGAAGGCCATGGAGGACGGTGCTGTTGGCTTCTCGTGTAATGGCTATGAGGATCACCGGGCGCCGGATGGCCGCTCGATTCCCGGTACTTTTGCAGACAGCACCGAACTTGAAGAGATTGCGAAAGTTGTAGGGCCGCGCAACGGCGTGATGCAGATGGTCAGCACCGACTTCAAGATGATAAAGAAGGTGGCCGGGACCGAAAACTGCCGACTGTTGATCAGCTACGGCTGCCCTGGAGACGAAGGCCAGGGTGCCCAAATGGCTCTCCTCCTGGACAAGTTGAACTCGAAAGGGCGTAACGTTACCGGCATCGCTCACACCCGTGGTTCCGGTTACCTGTTTGGCCTCCAGTCGCGTCTGCCGGTCAGGGGTGCCAACTGGGAAACGCTACGTGCCATGAACCCGGCGCAACGACTTGGCGCTATCAATGATGGGGCCTTCTGCGAGCAACTGGTGATTGAAGCCCGACAGCCAAAATCGACCTCTCTCCCGATGCAGAAGGTGTATTTCCTGGGCATGAATGAAGCACCGAACCACAATTCAGCAGAAAACCTGATTGAATTGTCTGAAGCGGCCGGCGAACACTGGTCCGAAACCTTCCTGCGCGTCTCGAGGGAAAGCGCCGGCCGCGGCCTTTTTAGCTGTCGCATGTTTGGTGGCAATTTAAGGGAAAATGCTGACCTCTTTGCCAGTGAACATCTCATCCCGGGTCTCGGTGACGTGGGTGCGCATGTCTCAATGATCATGGATGCTGGCTGGCCCAGCTTTATGCTCTCCTACTACGTGCGCGAAGCGGGTGTGTATACCCTGCCTCAGGCCATCAAACGCATGTCGGCAGATCCGGCGGCTGTCGTCGGTCTTCGTGACCGTGGCACGCTGCAAACTGGCATGAAGGCTGATATCAACGTGTTTGATCCGGCTGTGGTGACAGAATTGCAGCCTGTGCTGGTCAATGACTTCCCCGGCGGGGCGCCACGTTACATCCAGAAGTCACGTGGCTATAAGGCCACGCTGGTCAATGGACGAATCAACATGCTCGATGGCGAACCAACCGGCGCCCGCGCGGGCCACGTACTGCGTCACTAGGTACCCGCTCTTACGGCACCCAGGTAATCCCGTTTGCCGAGCGGGGCACCTTTTATACGCAGGATGTTGTAGGTTGTTGCTGCATGAAAATAAACATTGGGGAGGGAAAGGGAGGACACAAAATTTTCCGCGGTAAAAGGCCACTCGTTCCCGCCGACCTTGAGGATCAGTTGCTTTCCAGACCAGCCGTTAACGGCCGGTTGCGTGAATTTGACTATACTATGATGCGCTGCTGCGTAGCATGCCCTATGGTTTTCCGCATGGGATAATTATGCGTGCGTACCTCAGTTCAGCGACCGCGAATATCCCGAGCAGTGCGAACCTGGCTGGCATCAGTAGCCCGGTCGTCGATACATTGATCAGTCACGTGCTGAGTGCAAGGGGCAGTGAACAGCTTATCGCCGCAGGCCGGCCCCAGCCGCGGGCAGTCTACTGGGATAAGTTCGGTCAACCAGATATCGAGGCCGAAACTATCACCAGCTTTCCCCATACCTGGTGGTGGGACGAGGTGCGCGCTGCCAGGATAAGACTGAAAAACCAAGTGTTCAGCAAAGGGCCTCGTAGGTCATCTTCTCGAACTGGACTGCGGTTGGGAACATCAAGCCGAACACGTGCGTGAAGAACAGCCCAAACAGTTCCTCTTTGGGGTCAATGAAAAACCAGGTACCGGCAGCGCCGGCCCAACCAAAGGTGCCGGCGGAACCCGGGGTAAAACTCGACCCAATAGACTTGCGCACGAACATGCCGAAGCCAAAGCCGCAGTTAGGTGCAATCGAGTCGATACAACGATCACCAATATGGTTCGTTCGCATCAGTTCAACGGTCTTGCGCCCAAGAATGCGTACCCCGTCCAGTTCTCCGCCGTTGGCGAGCATTTGGGCGAAACGTGCAAAGTCGAGTGGAGAGCAAAGCAGTCCGCCCGACACCCCATTGCCAGACATGACACGCCGATCCCCGCGACCAGCCTTTTCCGAGGTCTCTGGTCGATCGCGGATCGCAAGTTTTCCCTCCACAGGGTTCCATTGATGCTCAGTCACCAGGCGCGAGAGGTCTTCCTCGTTACAGTAAAAGGAAGAGTCGTGCATACCGAGCGGACCGAGAAGCTTTTCCTGGAACAGCTCACCGAGGTTCTTGCCGGACACGCGTGTCAGAAAGAGCGACAGCACATCGAAATCGTAGCCGTAATTCCATAACTTACCGGGTTGTGAGTGCAGAGGAATTCCTGCGATCGCCACAACCCGATCATCGTAATCCAATGTGGGATCTTCAGTATCTCCCGGTGTTATTCCCGCGGCTTTCATGGTTGGCTGATACGCCACAGGCGTCCGCCCCAATGACGGCAGGCCGGAGGTCATCGTCAGAAGATCGAAAATCGTGATCTCTCTCAGTGCCGGCGTGGTTGGAGAGTAGTCGCCGCGAACTGCATCCTGTGGTGGTTTTATGGCGAAAACGCCCGGTTTGGCGAATTCCGGAATCCATTTTGAAACGGGTTCATCGAGCAGGAATGCGCCTTCTTCAAAAAGTACCATCAGGACGGCGGCGGTCATAGGCTTGGTCTGCGAGTGCAGCCGAAACAAACTATCAGCAGTGACAGGTGCCGGACGTTCCACGTCAAGCTTGCCGCTGACGTGTGAGTGCACCACCTTGCCCCGACGTGCCACGAGCGTTACCGCGCCGGGCAGCCTACCCGCTCCGACTTCGGCGTCGACCATGTTACTGATTCTATCGAGGCGCTCGGGTGCAAAGCCCAGTTCGCTGGGATCGCCTGCGGGTAGTGCTTTCGTCTTTTTCATCTTTACCAGTCTCCAGAGGTTCTCTATGAATGTTAAACCGATACGGCGCTGGAGGCTGTAGCGGTTCGAGTAAAAGCGCACGTGCAGACCCTTTACGGGCACTTCCCTGACAAGTAATTTCTGGCAGTAGCACCTGAACGGGATCTTCTCGTACGGTTCAAAATCGCTGTTCGACAAAAGGATCCAGATTAGCCATTTTCTGGCTTCTGGCGTGAGTGGGTCAGTACTAGTGCGGAAAAAAACACAGGCCCGATTTCGACAGTCCCTCGTTCAAAAAATAACGGACACCCTCCATAGTCCGGCCGTCGCAGGGCAATCGCTGCCGCCGAAAAGTGGTCAGGCTGCTGGGCTGTCCACTAGCGTGTTGACGCCCATGCGCTTCATCGCCGAAAAAATGCGTACACCGCGCGCACTCTACGCGGACTTCCCGCTGGGGCAGCTGCGGGACGTCCACTTTCAGCGTCGAGTCTTGCTCGCTGCATGCGCAGTGGTACTTCATCACGCCGGGTTCACGTCAATAGCAAGCGCACAGGTCCTGTGGGTGGGTGGCGTTCACAGCAGGCGATACGAGCGCCCGGCGTAATCAAAATCCCAGAGTTCGCGGTTGGCGATGTTCTGCAGATAGAAATTGTTGTGGTAGGAGCGAATCTCCGCAATCCTGCCCTGGTCGAACACGTACCATTCACTACCCCGGAGCAGTTCCGCCTCCTGACGTGAGGGTGGCAGCCAGCGCATGCTCCATTCGATGACCGCTTCCGGTTCCTGAACCAGCGCATGGTCAAGTTGCCAGTTTGCCCGGGTTCGGGGTGCGACCTTGGCCCAATAGTTGGCAAGCTGTTGGGCGCCGCGAACCGCGCTGTGATCAACGAAGTAATGCACCACGTTGTCTGTGAAGGTGGAAAGCATCAGCGGGACATCGGCAGTATTGCAGCCTGTGTAGTAAGTCTGGATTGTCTCTATGTACGGATGTCTGGATGAGGGGGTCATATGGTTTTCCTGATCGCTTCGCCCTCAGCAAAGCGCCTTCTGTGTCATCTTCTCGAACTGGAGCGCAGTAGGGAAGGGAAAGCCGGGTGCTTGGGTAAAGAACAGTCCAAAGAGCTCTTTATCCGAAGTGACCTCAGCGTCTTTCATGCTGCCGATTTGGTTGAGGCGCTCAGGCACGAAGCCCAACTCGTGTGGATTACCTGCGGGCAACTCTTCGGTATTCTTGCGTTGATCCATCTTTACCGACCCCTGTCACCTTGATTGAATGTTTGCCCTGCCGTCATCCACCCCCGGTCTAGCCAAGGGCGGAAGTGTGGCAGTTTTGGCTGCAGACGCTACTAAAGCTTATATCCGAACTCCAAACCGATCTGGCGCGGCGAATGCCAGTATTGCCCGTTGAGCGTACGGTCGCGCATGATCTCCTTGTTCTCGAGGTTGGTGCCGAAGAGCGCAACGCGCCACTTCTGATCGGCACTGCGCAGCGTAACCCGGCCGTTCGACCTGTCATAGGCGGCTATCTCCTGGGAATTTTGCGAGTCAGCGAACTGCTTGCCAACCCAGGCACGATCCACGTAAAAGTCCAGCGTCCAGCCATTCCACACCGGCAAGGTGTAGTTGACGGCAACGGATGCGCTGTGTCCTGGCGCATACACGAGCTCGTTACCTACCGCTCCATTTGCGACGGCCGACGCCCGCGTGACTTTAGAATCGTTGATATCTCCAGCCAGGCGGATGTTAAGTCGGTCCGTGACAAAGGCGTTCAGTTCCAGTTCGACACCATGGAGCTCCGCGCCGCCGGAGTTGACGTTGTAATAGCCAAACCCGCCAGTGAGCGCTGGATTCGACTCGTAGCCGATCATATCTTTCCAGTCGATAAAGTAGACCGATCCCATCAAAGCGACTCGGGAATTCCACATGGTGGACTTGACCCCCAGTTCGTAGCTATCCAGCTTATCGCCTTGGAAGTAGAGGAACTGACGAGCCGTCGCCGCCCGATCGTTAAGACCGAGGGTCTCCAGATTATTCGCGTCATACTCCAGACCGTTGTTCACGTTGCCCGGGCGGAAGCCGGTGGTATAACTCGCGTATAGCAACAAGTCGTCCAATGGCTGCCAGGCGAGCACCAGCTTGGGGGATACTGGCGTATCGTCTGTCCCGGTGCCCGTAACGCTGAAATGCTGCTTCAAATTGGACACGCGGACACCCACGGTGACCTCCAGAGTGTCAGTGAGGCCGTAGCTCACCTCGCCAAAGACCGCGAGTTCCTTGATAGAGTCAGTGTGGACGTTTGCGGGATTGTCCGCTAGCAGCGGCAGCATCAGCGCTGCAAATGCTTCACGACCAGGGAAGAAAGTAGCGGTTGTCGTGTTGTTGATGCTTTCTTCACTGTCCTTCCAGAACGCGCCCACAGTCCAACGCAGACGCTCATCCGAGGCGGAGACCAGACGAAATTCCTGCACCGTACGTTTGCTGTAGCGAATGCCAAAGCTCGAAATCGCCTGCAGGTTATTGCCGTCCGGGATCGTGACCGGGCCCGCCAGATTAAATATTCCAATCCAGCCTGGACACAGGCCGAAGGTTTTCTCAGGAATGCAGTCCGGATGGTTCGCTGCCAGGGTCGAGCCACCGTAGTATATGTCGTTGAAGAAGACGCCGCTGGAACTCGTTTCATTGACCGCGATGATGTCGCGGTTGGTATAGGACGTCAGCGAGGTCAAGGTTCCCCAGCCGAAGTCCTTTTCCACAACAAGGCTATATATGTCGCCGGTATCATCAGATTTTGCCGGATTACCCGGGATCCTCCGGTTCAATGCCTCATAAGCCTGAAACGTGCCAGAACTCCCTTTGGTCGCTTGCTTGTTGTGGTAAAGGCTGCCGGTGACGGTCAGCGACTCTCCCTCGAAACGTAGTGCAGCACGGCCACCGATCGCCTCCTGCGTGTTGAAGTCTGGCTCGAGGGGCTGCAGGTTGTCGATGAAGCCAGCCGTTTCCGAGCGCCACGCCGTCAGCCGAAGCGCAAGATTGTCACCGAGCGGCAGGTTGACCATACCATCCAGACGATTCGAGATGTCGTCCGATTCTTCCATATTGGCAGCACTGACGTTCATGGCCGCATCAAAACCGCTTGCGTCCGGTTGTTTGTACAGATAGCGGATCGTGCCCCCTTGCGACCCCTCGCCGAAGAGCGTGCCCTGGGGTCCTTTCAACACTTCGACACGCTCGATGTCAAACACGTTGCCACTCACCTGAGCGTTTGGCCCCAACGCGGCCGTCACTGGCGTGCCGTCCAGATAGACCCCTACGGTGGCGCCGACGGGGGCGTAGCCGAGCCCCCCGCTTTGGGACGTGACGCCGCGTATCGTATAGCGGTTGGCACCAGTCGTTGAACCCACCATGTTCAAGCCCGGCACCATGGTGAAGATGTCCTCCATGCTCTGGGCACCCAGATCTTCCATCAGCTCATCTGTCACGGCACTGATGGACACCGGGGTCTCCATCAGACTGGTATCGCGGTAGGTCGCGGTGACGATGATTTCTTCGATTACTTTGCCGGGTTTGGCATTTTCTGCCGCTACTCCACTACTCAAAGTCAACATTGCGGCGGCAATTGCTCCCCCCATCGGTCCTGTGACCGCCCAGTTTTTATCTGCCATCGTATTCCCTCAAACAAGATAGTTAGATATATACTAGGCTCCTTTTTAATCCTATAGTCAAGTATATATTTTGTATTGTAAAGTGCTATTGCTATTCAGCGACCCATCACTAAAGTGTCGTATGGAATGCTGATGATCAACAGGACGGAGACATATGAACGAAAATACTCGCCCTTTACCCCAGAGGTCGGCCCGGGCCTCAAAAAAATTAGAGACGCGGGTTGCATTGATCCGTGCGGCCGCAGAACTATTTGAAGAACTGGGGTATGCCGATACGACCCTGGAGGCGGTTGCTGAGCGGGCGGGCCTGCACGTGCAGACCCTCTATCGACACTTTCCCAATAAGGAGTTGCTGGCAGTAGCACCCGATCAGCATGGTCTGGAAAAGTTCAAAATTGCGCTGCGAAAAAAGGCGCCTGAGCAGCCATTTTCTGATTTCTGGCGTGAGTGGGTTGTGGCAAGTACAACCAGAACTGTGACCAGGCATCAAAGGTCTTATTTGCGTAAAGCACTGGAAGCTTCCGATAGCCCAGCGGTCGCTGGTCAAATGGAGATGATCGCGAAGGAGTTTCTCAACCTGCTGGAATATGGCCTCGCTGATGAGTTGAAGGTCGACCCCAGGACAAGCCGTTTCCCAGGGCTGTTTGCCGCCATGTTGTGGGGTGGCAACAGGGCTGCCGTCGTGCGGTGGAGGGATAATGTCGGAACGATCGATTTGATCGAGGAAGTCGCGGCCGTTGTTGACGACGTCTGCTTGCTGATGGACCTATGGCGCGCTGCCAATGCCGAAAGTACCGGTGGCCAGGGAAAGTAGCGCGAGCAGAAGCAGATCTCCTGCCCGATCACGCGTAGTAACTTCCTGTTTGAACAGGTGACCGCCCCACCGCCGATCGTCGAAAACTCCATGTGTCGCAGAAATCTTGGAATCGGATCTTGCTTGCCTGTATTCCGTTGTATATAGTTAGCTCTATATTCATATCTATATAAAAACATCGGAAGGAGTGAGTGATGGACATAGCTGGTAAGGGCCTGCAACCGCACGTTGATCCCTTGGTCAAGGAGATCAAGCGACTCGATCTAACCGAAAACGTGATGGAACTCGAGGCCTACGGGTTCACCGTGATCCCGCCGTCGAAGACTGGGATCACCCCTGAGTGGATTGGCCGCCTGCGCGACGCCATCATTGGCACGGTAGAGCGCCGCGGTAATATGGATCTGTCGGACTGGAAGACCCGGACCACCGATGTCCCTTATATGGGCAAGAACTGGGAACTGCTGCGCGAGGACGACGTGTTCGTCGAGGCTGCGCTGCAGCCGGCCGGACTCGCCATGGCTCGGTGGTTGTGCGGTCAGACCGTGTCCATGGCCGGGCACACAATGATCGCCAAGGGGCCAACGCCGCCCGAAAGACTTAAGAACTGGACCGGGGGGCTACACAGCGACCTGCATGGGGTACCGGCTGGCGGCGATATCTGCCACGCCTGCAACGTATCAATCCTGGCAACCGACTACGCCGGCGCCGACGATGGCCCGACCATCCTGGTGCCCGGCAGTCACCACGCCGCCCGCGCGCCTTTGCCGGAGGATATGAAGAGTCAGGTTATTGCACTCGAGGGTGAGGCCGGTTCAATCGCGGTGTGGAATGACTTCACCTGGCACGGCAGCACGCCGAGAAAAAACCCTGGTCTGCGCCTGACCCTGGTGCAGCAGTATATGCGCTCGTATATGCGGCCGATTCACTTGTGGCGGGAAGAGGATCTCGCACCGGGTCAACTCGAGCGGTACCCGGAGCTGAGAAAGGTGCTGGCGCTCGATCACCCGTACCCGTACCACGAGGAGATCGAACGCATCGGAGAATTCGGGTGGTTCATGCAGGCTGGCACCAACCGGTTCGCCTGAGCCGACCACCGATCACCTTCTGCCAGCAAGACGCTCGGCAAACACTAACGCATGACTAAGGAATGAACACATGACTGATACCAGCAAACCTGCCTATTTTATTGCCTGCGGCACCAGCCTCGGCGGCACGCCAAATCCGGAATATGGCAAACGTGCGATGGGCGTCGCGGCAAAGGCCGAGCTGAAGCCCATCGCTGGTGGCATGATCGGGGATTCTGTGAAGGTACTCGAGGGCGAGTTGCCCGCGGGTACCCAATTTCTGGTCGTGGAAAAATTCCCATCGATGGCGGCCTTGGAGACTTTCTACTACTCCGATGAGTATCAAAGCGCGATTCCGTTTCGCAAGGATACAGTCAGGATGGATTTTCTGGTGGCAGTAGACGGCATATCCGAAGCGGAACTGGAAGCCCGAAAGCAGGCAGCCCTTGCCAGCACGCCAGTTGCCAAGAGCAAATAGTACCCGTGACACACGACCTGATTATCCGTGGCGGTGAATTACTGGACGGCACCGGGGCGGATGCGATGCGTGCTGATGTGGCGATCGAGCAAGTTTAATCGCTGAATGTCTGATCGTGATCATATACAGCTTAGTGTCGTAGCCTGGGCAGTGTCTATTTCTCTAAAGTTGGCAATACCCCGTTTCAACAGTCTAAGGATGACACGCGATGAGCCTTGAACAATACAAAGATTCACCACACTACCAGAAAATTTATCAGCAAATAGAAGCACTGGGATTGGTCGAGCACATAAAGCATCTCGATGAATTTGGGTATACCGTGATTCCCCCCGAATTGGTTGCGCCCGAGGCATTCCAGGACCGTCTGCGCAAAGCGGTACTTTCCGTCCATGAACAACGGACCGGCGAGAAAATCAAACTCGAAGATATTGAATCAACCAGGCTTGCCAAGGAGGGACCGGGTAACGGGCATTGGGCGATTCTCACCCATGACCCGGTGTTTCAGGAAGCGATCATGAACCCCACCGTGCTCGCCATGGCGAAGTATTTGTGTGGCAACAGTGTCGTTTTGAGTGACCTGCTTTGCATGATAAAACAGCGGGACAACACACTCACACACCCGCTGCACACGGATCAGCACGGTACACCGCCACCCTTGCCGCCCTATGCGCAGGTCTGCAATGTGACCTGGGCGCTAACCGAGTACAAGAAGGGAAATGGACCGGTCGCCATCGTCCCGAAGAGTCATCTGAAAGGTCGCTATCCGACGATGGAGGAAGGTAACTTCCTGCGCGAGGATGCGCCGGTGAAAGCCATCCCCATCGAGGCACCCGCCGGGTCTTTGATTGTCTGGCACGGTACCACCTGGCACGGCGCATACCCCCGAGAAAATGAGGGCTTGAGAACCAATCTCGCCATGGCCTTCACGCGGGTGTACATGAAACAGATTCGTGATTTCCGCAGCACAGTCCCGCAGGAAGTACTCGATCGTCATCCAGTTCAATTCGCGCACCTGATCGGCGCCAACAGTATGTACCCGTTCCGCGATGGCAAGCCACCATCAAAAGAAGACAACGCCTATATGATGGCAGCGGGGTTCAATCCTTGGGCATGAGAGACCTACTATGAGTGAAGCAGAAGAAGAATCGCAGTCGAAACCAGCACCTTTTGTCCATGAGACGCGCCAGCCCTTTGATCTTTCCGAGGAACTCAAAGCAAGAGTGGATAGCCTGGATCTAAAGGATACGGTTCAGCATGCCAAGGCGGAGGGCTATGGTTACATTTACGATGCGGCACCGATCGAGTTTTTTGAACGTCTGAAGGAGGCCATCTATCGAACTGCCGATGGCACTGAGGGCCCCAGAGGATCAAGCATGCTGTTGGCCCGGGACCCGGTCTTCGCGGAAGCGGTATTAAACCCCAAGCTACTCACCATCGTCGAGATACTGTGCGGTCAAGGTGCCTTGCTGTCACAACTGTCGTCGACCATCATTCCCAAACAGGCAGACGAGCCACGCAAAGGTGGTCTGCATGCCGACCAGAATTGGACACCAGCACCGTTCCCGACTCATAACCAGACGATCACCCTCTGCTGGGCTTGCACCGATTACACCCACGAGGCTGGTTCTACCAAAGTTATCCCGAACTCACACTTGCTGCGCAGGCACCCTACTCCAAAGGAGGTCGCCGAAGAGGCGGGTGTCATCTCAACAGCCTGCCCGGCCGGTACCATCGTATTCTGGAACGGATCCATATGGCATGGCGGCGGCACTCGAACCATTGCCGGCGATCGCGTTGTACTGCACACCACGTTCAGTCGTCTGGCGATGCGTCCAATCGAGAACTACGACGCCCTTGGCGAAGACTGGCTTGCAGATAAACCTTATGAGATGCGTGTGCTGCTGGGTCGGGAAGACTTCCTCAACAAGGGAGGCGCGTCAAATCATGCAGCCAAAGTGGCTGACACGTTTAACTGGGCAAAAACCTGATGCTCGAAGCGGCAAGCTTCGCTGCCGACATCTCGCAACAGCCTGAGGGGGCGGTCATTCCTGAAATGCCGGGCTACATGCGCGTCCGGGAGCAAGGCTTCCCGGACGCGACGCCGCCGGTCTCGAATACAGCCGCGAATGGCCACGGTAATGCGCGCTCGGTGATGCGGGCGCAGGGCGACATGTGGGGTGTGGGCGTGAAACACGGCATTGGTTACGGTCTGACGCTCTTTGCTGAGCAGGTGCCGGAGGGCACGAAATTCTGCTCCTGGGCCGGCGCTGGCGGCTCGACAATCATCATCGATCTCACCCATCGGGCATGCACGTCCTATGTCATGAATCAAATGGGTATCGATCCACGCGGCATCCGTCTCACCAGTCGCTTCTACGAGGGGCTTGTGCGCCCGCTTACGAGCAAACGCCAATGATTGATCGTTCGCGTCGCCTGCCGCTACGTACCAAGCTGGCCTTCTCCGCTGGCGCACTGGAAGAGGCCATGGTGGGCGCTGCAAGCATGGCCACAATGCTGTTTTACAACCAGGTTCTGGGCCTTTCCGCGAGCCTGTGTGGCGTGGTGTTCCTGATTGCCAGTATCGTCGATGGGATTTCAGACCCGCTCGTCGGCGCTTTTTCGGACCAGTTCAAAAGCCGTTGGGGGCGCCGTCACCCCTTGATGTTCCTGTCAGCATTCCCGCTCGCAATTTCGTTTTACTGCATGTACCAGCCACCGGATGGCTTGTCGGAAACGGGGTTGTTCGCCTGGTTTCTGCTGTTCATGATTTTGATGCGTACCGCGAAAACCTTCTACACAGTGCCCCATGCGGCGCTGGGCGCTGAGCTCACTGAGGACTATCACGAGCGAACCTCAATCTTTGGCTACAATGCGGTCGTTGGGATGGTCGGTGGTGTAGGGTTTGGCGTATTCCTGCTGGTGGTCCTGTTTCCCAGCACCCCCGAGTACAGCAACGGCTTGCTTAACGAGAGCCGCTATTCGTTGCTTGCTGCGTTTGGCGCGGTGACGATCGTCGTCACCCTGTTTTTGTGTACCTTCGGTACCCGAGACCAGATTCCTTATCTGCACCAGCGGCCGCCGCGTAAAATCCGGGTTCGTGAATACCTGGGTGAGCTTTGGCAACTCCTCAGCAATCGTTCTTACCTGTCGGTCTGCGCCAGCTGGCTGGTGCTGGCGACGTCGATTGGCATCCTCGGCATGGTGTCGACCTATACGTTTATCTATGCCTTTGAGATATCCACCGAACAGTTGACGATCCAGCGCTTCGTGACCCTGCCGGGCATCCTGGTTGCCATTCCCCTGTCAGCCTATCTGACAAAGCGGTTTGACAAAAAGTGGACGGTGATCTATTCCACCATTGTCTGCGCCTTCCTGTTGGGACTACCGCACGTTTTGCGCCTGATCGATTTGTTTCCGGACAACGACTCGCCATGGTTGCTGGTCGCGTTGTTCGGTCCGATGTTTCTCGCTTATCTGGTAGCGCCGCTGTTACCGATTGTGATTGACTCGCAGCTCGTTGACATCACCGATGACCATGAGTATCGAACCGGGCATCGGTCCGAGGGGGTGGTGTTTTCGATTCGTACCTTCGCGATGAAAGCCACCTCGGGTATGGGAGGCTTGATCGGTGGATTCGGCTTGGATCTGATCGCCTTCCCGAAGCATGCGGTGGTCGGCGAGGTCACACCGGAAGCACTTAATGGTCTATTGTTCATGTCCGGCCCGCTGTATTGGATTATCGCCGCCGCCGCCATGGGCTTTATGGCCATGTATCAACTAACCGAAAGCAGGCATGCGCAAATTCTCACTGAGTTGAGAGCGCGCAGAGCGCTCGGTGAATGAGCGCAACTTCACATAGTTGGTCACACTGGACTGGCAAAATTGGCGTGGAATACACGCCGTCAGAAGACGTATTTCTGTTTGCCAACGTGTCAAACGGCTTCAAGGCTGGCGGTATCAATATAGGGTCATTGACCGGTGCATTTGATGAGGAAACACTCATCAATTACGAAGTGGGTGTAAAGTCAACAATGGCCGATGGGACCTTGCGTGCCAATTTAACGGCCTACTACTCCGACTTTGACGGTTACCAATTACAAGCCATAGACGGCATCGTCACCACCATTATTAATGGCGTGCCCATTCTGATCGATGACGAGTTAACCGGAGCTCGTTCAGCGCAAGTACAATCGCTGAGCTGTGTACGGTGCTTGAATGACGCTAAAAAGCGGGTAGGACCACTATGACAGATAACATCACCTCGAATGTTCCCGAACTAACGCGAGATCTCACACGAGCGAAGGCTGATCTCGATGATTTCGGCTACTGTATTATCGCAGATGCGATGACAGCTCTGGCGCTTGAAACTAGCAGGGTACGGCTCGAAGAGCAGGCTGAAGCGGAGCGGCAGCAAGGACTGGCATATCACGATTCCGGGGGTTGCAATCAACGTCTCTGGATGTTGGCGAACAAAGGCGAGTGTTTCCGCGACATGATCGTCGATCCGCTAACTGATGAATTGGTAGGCCATGTGCTGGGTAAACAATTCATCTTGAATGGCTTCACCGCCAACATCGCGAAAAACGGTGGCGGTCGTATGGGCTTGCATACCGACCAATGGTGGATGCCACAGCCCGTGCGCCCAGGCCTTAATTATCTGCGACCCTCTGAAATCTCGCGTATTCCCGCTCCAGAATTTATTAACCCTGATACGACGTTAGGCATTGCGCCGCCGGTAGTCTGCAACACTATGTGGATGCTCAGTGATTTCACCTTGAACAATGGCGCAACCGAGTTTGTGCCGGGATCACACCTGTCTGGCGCTCACCCGCATCCATCAGAGCAAAGCGACTATCCGATTGTGCAGGCAACTGCCCCTGCCGGATCGTTAGTCGTGTTTGATGGTCGCATCTGGCACGGGACAGGCGCACATTCCGGCGGAGGTGATCGACTCGGTGTGCTTGCAAACTATTCCGGGCCGCAGATTCGACAACAGGAAAACCAAACGCTGGGCATTGACCCTGATCTTTGGGAATCGCTTGCAGACAAGTTGAAAGCACGGCTGGGTTTCCAGCCGTGGAGCGGCTATGGCCGCATTGAAAGCCCGTTGGACCCGATGGTTTCTCCGCGACCCAAGCGTATTGGTGAGCTAAAACCGGATTGAAGGATTGGGTGCCAGGCTGCGGTAAGTTGAATCCAGCTGCTACCAGAAAGTGCATTTCTAGTGTAGGGGGCGCAGAGCGTAGTGTTCAACATTGCAGGCAACAAGTACCGGTTGGTGGTGTGGATCAACTATGACTACAGAGTGGTGTATGTCCGTTTTATTGGCACCCACAAGCAGTACGACGAAATTGATGCGCAAACTATTTAGCAAGAGACTCGAGCCATGGATATCAAACCGATTAGTATCGAAGCAGACTATCGAGCCGCTCTACGGGAAATTGAATTATTGATGGATGCGGAACTCGATTCACCCGAGGGTGAACGACTGGATGTCCTCACTACGCTTGTTGAAGCCTACGAAGCCAAGCATTATCCCATGGAATTACCGGACCCGGTCGAAGCAATAAAATTTGAAATGGAACGCCGCGGCCTGACTATTAAGGATCTTGAGCCGATGATTGGGAAGAGTAATCGTGTGTATGAAATACTGAATCACAAACGCTCGCTCACTCTGAAGATGATCTGGAAGTTACATAAAGAACTGGGTATTCCCGCAGAATCTCTGATTAAGCCACCTCAAGCAAAGGCGAGCTGATCAATAAGGAGGAGACACCCGTAGCTACCATTTCCAAAGGGCCAGTCTTGGCGCGATCCATAACCCGACTCACCGGCCGATGTTCTATCACGCGTTGGTAGACAAAAATCCAATCATTAGTTGTTCAACCGTAACTGAAACAGCTGGAACCAAAACGAGTGTTGCAGCCCAGCCCGCTGCGATAATCAGGCAGAGAATCAGGTAGTTCCTAGTTTTCATCAGCCGCTCCTTGTCGAGGCGCCAATTCAAAAATCCATGTGTCGCCGTCAATGATCTGTTTCTTGGTTACAGCAACTGCATCAGGGGCACCGCCTGAATATTTTTGAGCCAGCTTTTGCGCAATGCCATCAATAACATCACCTTCGCTGACTCGAATCAGCTGTCGCTTATATCGAGTCCCTCTTATTCGGGCAACAGCAAGACCGTCACCTTCAGCTGCTTGAAATGCCCAATCTTTCCAAAGTCGGCCAATAAAAGATCGCATATACCCAGAAGGAACGTAAATTTTGCCGCCGCTTTCTGCGATAAAAATCCGTCTTGAACTCATCGGCTTATCAAGCTGCAGTTCAATTACAGCGACGTCATCGGTGAAACGCCAGTCAGGATCCGGGCCAGTGTGAAGCTCACCGCTAACCAGTTCACCGCCGGGAAACAAGATGGAGGGCCCATCCGCGTCCATGTTTCGAATTTTGAGCGTGATGATCGTGACCGCCCCTATGAGGACAACGATACCAACGGCTTGTAGAACGATGCGAAGCATCTGACCCCCTAAAAAATAAATGTGTTGGTTTGATTTAGTATCATTCTCTTTGCTACCTACTGGGTCAACTAGCGCCGGTGCGACAGCATCCACTCGTAGAGTGCCGGGTTCTTGTACGTTTCGGTCCAGGAATCGTGATCGGCGTTCGCGTAGGTGGTGAACTCCACTTTGCAGCCCGCCTGACGCAACATGCGGACCATCCTGACTGACTCGGTGACCGGCACCACAGAATCCATCACCCCGTGAAAAGCCCAGATAGGTAATCGTTTGAATGGTGCGGGATTGACGAACATGAAGGGTGCGCAGATAGGCGCAATCGCCGCCAGTCGATCTGCCACCACATTGGCCAGCTGCCATGTTCCTCGGCCACCCATGCTCAATCCCGTGAGATAAATGCGCGATTCGTCGATGTTGTAATCGGCAACGGCCTTGTCCAGCAGTGCAACCAGGGCCAACTCATCCCACCAGGTGCCTTCCGGGCATTGAGGACAGACTGTTACAAATGGCAGGTCCAGTTCTCCTGCCTCAATTTGTTTCGGAAGAGCCGTGCTCGTTAACGCCGTGAGGTCACTGCCGCGTTCCCCGGCGCCATGGAGGAACAGTAGCAGCGGGCGTCCAGCCCCTTTTTCTGAGTAGCGTTTTGGCAGGTAGGTGCGGTACGGCAAAGAGACATCAATCTTGACCTTTGTTTTGAGTCGGTGATCACTTTGCTTCATGGGTCAGCTTCCTTGAAATGACAACCCAGCTGCAGACATCGCGCCGATGCGGTGTCAGTTGAGGTCGGCAAGCAATTCATTCGAAGCATATCGGAAAGTGGAGCAAGGGTCTCCATGTCTGCTCGCGGGGCACCTATGCTACTCTCGTTGTAAAAGGAGGGCCCCTATGCCTCGTTGGGTTCGTGTGTATCTCATTCCTGGTGCGATTTTTCAGTCCATCATGGTTGGTGGTGGGTATGGTACGGGCCGGGAACTGGTTGAGTATTTTGTGCGGTTCGGTGTCGGCGGCGCCTTCAGCGGCATGCTTCTGGCGATGTTGTTGTTTTCGATCATCATGGCGTTCACATTCGAGTTCGCTCGGGTTTTCCAGACTTTCGACTATCGCAGTTTTCTGCGTCAGCTGATTGGGCCGATCTGGCCGCTATTTGAAATTAGCTACTTGCTGGGTGTCCTTCTGGTGCTGGCGGTCGTCGCTTCAGCCACTGCCGCTATCGTCGAGAGCGCACTAGGCGTGCCTGGCCTTGCAGGTGGCGGTCTGATGCTTCTCGCCATTGTTGCGTTGGTGTTTTTTGGGCGTAGCGTCATCACGTTGTTCTTTACGTTTTGGTCGTTGGTGCTTTATGTGGTGTTTGCGATCTATCTGATTGCGCTCTTAAGCACCCACACAGACGAGGTTGTTAAGGGGTTCGAAGCTGCCGATATTCATCAAGGCTGGATCTTGGCCGCGTTTAAATATGTCGGCTATAACATCGGTGCAGGCATCATCGCGCTGTTCGCGGTTCGCGATATCCGTTCACGCACTGAAGCGATCGGCAGTGGCGTAATGGCGGGTATCATCGCCATGTTGCCGGCCTTTATGTTTGCAACCGGATTCGCGGCAGGATATCCGGACGTCATTGATGAGGCAGTACCCAATTATTTCATGCTGGATAAGCTGGGTATTCCGTGGATTACCGGTTTATTTCTGATCGTTCTGGTAGGCACCTTTATCGAGACGGGGGCGGGCATGATTCAGGGAATCATCGAACGTGTCGATGGCTGGATGATGGAACGGCGCGGCGAACCTGCCTCTCGTTGGATTCACGGTCTGGTCGCGCTGACCGCGGTCATTCTAAGCACCGGCATGGCAACATTTGGTGTCATTACGCTGGTCGCCAAGGGCTACGGCACGTTGGCCTGGTTCCAAATTATCTTCTATCTCACGCCCCTGCTAACGATTGGTTCGTGGCAACTATGGCGCAATGCGCGACGCCCGGCGTCGTTACCGGGAGCGTAACGGTAGAACCAGTCGTATTTGCGCGTGGCAGCATATGATTTTTACCCCGACCCCAAGTCTTCCTGGCGAGCTGGCGTCTACGATGCCAAAGGCTACTTCTGGCCAGTCAAACCGCCTACTTGTGAGGATCTGGATGTCATTGCCCACACGATTGCCAGGCGAGTCTCACGGTTCCTGGAGAAAGCAGGTTACCTGGTCCGCGATGCTGAGTCCGAGTATCTGGATCTCATGCAGGACGAGGAGGACGCGATGGGTGCGATCGTCGGAGCGTCTATTACCTATCGCCTGGCATTCGGTCCCAATGCCGGGCGCAAAGCGCTGACGTTACAGACAGTGCCAGTGAGAACCGAGCAGCGCAAAGGCGACGACCTGGTAAGCCAGCAAGCAGGCTTTTCGCTGCACGCCGGAATCGCCTGTAAATCTCATCAGCGCAAGAAGCTTGAGCGACTCTGCCGATACATCACTCGGCCTGCCATTGCGGAGCGACGACTGTCACTGGCGAATAACGGTAATGTCGTCATTGCCTTGAAGACGCCCTACAACAATGGCACTACTCACGTAGTACTCAGCCCAATGGAATTCATGGGGCGCTTGGCGGCACTGGTACCCAGACCGCGGGTGAACCTAACTCGCTTTCACGGGGTGTTCTCCCCCAACAGCAAACTGCGTGAATACGTCGTTCCACAAAAGCCAATAGAAGAACAGGAAAACCCGAAACCAAAGGCCTACTCGAGACCGGGCCGCGTTCGGATGGGCCCAGCGTCTCAAGCGCGTTTTTGCCATTGATATAGAGAAGTGTGAAAAGTGTGGCGGGCCTGTCCGGATCATTGCGTCGATTGAAGATCCTGATGTCATCCAGAAGATATTGAAGC
>Ga0209830_10001480_pt1 | contig 20704 bp, 20 predicted proteins | sample ArcticOcean_MG_C_12_FD_187439 | JGI IMG/M metagenome (GOLD analysis project Ga0209830, IMG submission 187439) | Marine microbial communities from western Arctic Ocean - ArcticOcean_MG_CB8_130 (SPAdes) (version 2) | ecosystem: Environmental > Aquatic > Marine > Oceanic | place: Arctic Ocean...
CCAAATCTACCTAAAATAATACTGTTTGATATTTCATCTTTAACAGTACTTGCTTTACCAGAAATACCATCTTTATTTTTATCGTTGGGATCAGCATTGGCTAAAATATCGCTAACACTTATTCCCTCAATCAATCCAAGGCCAATAATTGGTTGAGCTATTCTAGCAGAAATTTGAATATCTGAGTGAAGTTCACCATAATTTAAATTAGAAATTGAAAATTTTGGTTTACTCAAATTTATGACTTTGCCATTATCAAATGCCACAGGATAATAGTCGTACTCAATGTCTATCTTTCCTTCTGGCAGAACTCCATCGATTGCAAAATCACTTAATTGAGACCCATAAATTGGATCTGGAATAGATTTTAATTGAAATGTTTCTAATTGATTTTTTTGCATGTCATTTTGAGGTGGTATTGCAAGTGCTATAACTAAAGACACTGCATCATCATTGGGCCAATTAGAACTTGGTAGATGACCTCTTCCGTCATTTATATGACATCCTTGACATGAATCGGCATTAAAAAATGGACCCAAACCGTCTCTAGCAAAATGTACATCAGAGGGTGGCAACCACACTCTTCTAAACATAGAATTACCTACAAAAAAATTAATTCTATTTTCTATTTTAAGATTTTTTAAAGGTAACGAATAAGCATTTTTATTTTCAACAAACACTGTTCCAGAACCACCAGTCAGTGCCTCTCTATCTTCTGCCTTATTGTAATGAGTTTCAGCAAATCCAATACTTGATAGTTCTATAGCAAGAAATACACTTATAAAAATTAAGAGCTTAAAACCTTTATTGGTCATCAATATTGCTAGCAATCATATCCTCAAGATTATCGTCTTCTGCTAGTGGGTCAATCTGACTTTCGTCAATTTCTTCTGGAGTTTTAATATCAAGATTGGAAGGAAGTCTACTTTCAAGTAGCCCAGCAGACTTAAGTTCTTCTAGACCTGGTAAATCTGTTATATTTTCAATTCCAAAATAAACTAAAAACTTTTCTGTAGTACCATAAATTATAGGACTCCCAGGAGTTTTTTTTCTACCTATGGGCTTAACCCATTCTAATTCAAGCAATACATCTAAGGTTCCAGGACTAAAATTAACTCCTCTTATGTCTTCAACTTCAGCACGGGTCACAGGTTGATGATAAGCAATGATTGCAAGTGTTTCAGTGGCTGCTTTTGATAATTTTCTTTGTACAACTTTTTCTTTTTGCATCATGCTAGCTAAATCAGGAGCAGTTTTAAAACTCCATTTATTAGCAGTCTTAACTAAATTTACACCACGACTATCATATTGTGCTTTTAATAAATTGATTAATTTTTCTAAGTTTGCTTTTTTAGGTAACCTAGCCTTAATGCTTTCGGCATCCAAAGGTTCGCTTGCTGCAAACAATAGAGCTTCTAAAATTCTAAGATTATCTCGATGTTCTGTTGGGAAATCCATTACATTGTCTTCATGTTTTTTTTCCATAGTGCTAATTAATTATCTTATCCTCTGAAATTTTATTTTTAAAAAATACTGGACCAAATGGAACAAGCTGTTGAACTTCTAGAACACCTTCACGTACCAACTCCATAGCTGCTGCAAGTGTTCCAGCTACACCAGTTCTAGCTAAACTTCCTTCCGCAAACTCAGGTGGTAAAAATTTCTCTAATTTTGTCCATTCTGGAACTTCACCTATTAGCCTTTGTAATCTTACAAGAGCGTCTTCCATTGCATACACAGCAGGTCTTTCAATTGTCATTTTTAAATATGCAGTCTTATATCTTTGATCCGCATATGATTTTAATAAATCATAAAAAGACAAATAGTAATTCGGAGTTCTGATTAACCTTATGCCCTCTGGCATACCTCTAGCAAAAAAGTCTTGGCCAAGCTTAGGTAAATCCATCAATTTTTTTGAAACTAGTCTTATGGCTTCTAGTTTTTTTAGTTGTAGCTTTAGTCTGTCCGCCATTTCTTCTGCAGTTAACTCTTCTCCAGTTTCAGCTTTTGGCAATAATAAAATTGATTTTAAGTATGCTAGCCATGCAGCCATTACAAGATAGTCGGCAGCAAGCTCTAAATTACTACTTCTTACTTTTGTAATAAAAGTTGTATACTGCTCAACTAGCTCTAAAATAGAAATTTCCATTAGATCTACTTTTTGGTTACGTGCTAAAGCTAGTAAAACATCTAATGGACCTTCATAGCCCTTTAAATTTACAATTAAATCATCTGAAGATACATATTCATCTTCTTGATTGGGGTTGTAAGTAATTGAATTTTCTTCTATTTCTTCCATATAATCGACTCACTCATTATATATGAAAAATGTATTCAAAGAACTAAATTAACATTAGCTTAATTTACTTAGAATGTGCGTAAGTTCACTAGTAATTTCTCCAAGATTAAGAGATTTTTTTGTTCTAAGAACATCTAGTAAAGTTGGATCAATTGAAATTAAATTTAACATACTAATTTTATCTGCAATTTGACAAATTTCATCAAAATTACCATTACAGTGTAAAACAAGGTCACATCCTGCCTGAAGAGCTAAAAGTGAATTTGTCCCAACATCACCACTTAATGCTTTCATACTAACATCATCAGTCATAAGAGTTCCTTTAAATCCAATCTTGCTTCTTATAATTTCTGTAATCATAGTTTTAGACAAAGTTGCAACATTATTCTTATCAAATTTTTCATATATCGCATGAGCTGTCATTGCTAATGGAGCGTTATTTAATGCTTTAAATGGAACAAAATCATCATTTTCAAGTAAGCTCTTCTCATCAATTATTATTGGCAAATCAAGATGACTGTCTACAGTAGCTCTTCCATGTCCTGGAATATGTTTTATAACAGAGCCAATCCCATTTGAATTATTTTCATTTAATACAATTTTACCCATTTGACTTACAATGTCTTTATCACTTGAGTATGCGCGATCCCCAATTACACCACTCTCTTTTTGAGAAGGAATATCTAAAACTGGTACAGTATTGATATTAATACCCATATCTTTTAATGAACCTGCAATTAAATTTATATTTAACGTAAGAGCTCTTAATGCAAGCTCTTTGTCTTTAATAAAAATATCACCAAATAATTTTGCAGAAAGTGTCCTAGGAAACTCTGGATAATTTAAACGAGAAACCCGACCACCCTCTTGATCAATCAATATAGGCATATCTTTATGTGTTTTAGATTTAATTTTATCAATTAGAGTTAGTGTGTCTTTATGATTAATACAATTACGTTGAAATAAAATTACACCCCATGGTTTATAGTCTGATAAAAATTTTGTTTCATTATCATTTAATATCGTTCCTTCTAGTCCGATAATTAAAGGTAAATATTTACTCATCTAAAATATCCAAATCATACTGTGGTAAACCACCTTTATCCTCTGGAATAACACGATATTCTTTCAAATTACTGTCTATAATTATTATAGCATCTTCTTTAAAGATACTGCTTATGGGATTAAAATAGATAATGATAATAGTTATAAAAGAAATTAGCAGGCATAAGAAAATATAATATTTTTTTGCCATCAGTTCATTTCATGGGGTGCTGATACACCAAGTAAATCTAATCCAGACTTAATAGTACGTTGAGTTAATGTTAATAGGCCAATTCGAGCAAAGGTTAAATTTTCATTATTTGGTATTATAAATTTTAAGTTAGAATTAATTTTTCCTTGGCTCCATAATGTATGAAAAACTGATGAGAGTTCGTATAGATAATAAGCAATACGATGAGGCTCTTGAAGGTTGGTTGCTGACTCTATTACTTTGTTCCAGTCTGCTATTTTTTTAATTAAATCAAGCTCGTACTTATTTTCAATTAACGCAAAGTCAATATTGTTAAACTCGGATGGTACATGTTTGAAATTATTTTCATTAAGCTTATTGATTACTGAAGAAATTCTCGCGTGAGCATATTGAACATAAAAAACAGGGTTATCTTTTGACTGTTCGGTAACTTTTGTAAAATCAAATTCAAGAGGTGCTTCATTCTTACGGTAAAGCATCATAAATCTAATTGAATCAGAGCCAACTTCATCAATTACTTCTCTTAAGGTAATAAATTCTCCTGATCTTTTTGACATTTTGACTTGCTTGCCATCACGCGTAAGTTTTACCATTTGACATAATTTAGCGGTAAATAATGCCTTGTTATCACTTAATGCTGCTACTGCTGCAGTCATTCTTTTTACATAACCACCGTGATCCGCACCAAGTATGTCTATAAGATGCGTACTTCCACGTTTATATTTGTCAAAATGATAAGCAATATCATTAGCAAAATATGTCCATTCTTTGTTTGATTTTTGAAGCGGTCTATCTACCTCATCCCCATAATTAGTTGATTTAAATAACATCTGAGGACGTGGTTCCCAATCGTCTGGCTTCTTACCTTTAGGTGGATCTAGCACTCCTTCATAAATAAGATTTGATTTTTCAAGGGCTTTTATTGCTTTATCTATTTTTCCTTCATTAACTAAATCTTGCTCAGAAATAAAAATATCTTGATTAATAGAAAGTGCTGCAAGGTCTTCTTTGATCAAATTGATCATAAAGTTAACTGTATAAGGCTTAATTAATAAAAATCTTTCTTCATCATTCATTTCTAGCAATTTTGTATTGTGAGTTGAAACAAAATATTGTGCCACAGGCATTAAATAATCCCCAGGATAAAAATCATCTGGATATTCAGAAAATTTTTCTCCAAGCAATTCTTGATATCTAATAAATACAGAGTTTGTTAGATTTTTAATTTGTGAGCCTGCATCATTAATATAATATTCTTTAGTAACTTTATGACCTGTCTTTTGCAAAAGATTAGAAAGTACATCGCCAAATACTGCTCCTCTACAATGTCCAACATGTAATGGTCCCGTTGGATTAGCAGACACATATTCAACATTTACGGAGCGTCCATTGCCAATATTACAATCAATCAAGTCATCTAATTTAAGTGAACTCTTCAAGAAACTTTGCCACATCGAATTATCAAGCCATAAATTTATAAAACCTGGTTTTGCAACTTCTACTTTTATGAATTCAGAGCATTTTTTTAATTCTAACGTAATCTTATTAGCAATATCCAGGGGGCTTTCTTTAGCTAATTTTTGAATTATCAAGGATATATTGGTACTTATTTCTCCATTTTTTTCTTCATTAGGTTTTTCGACACTAAAGTTAATTTCATTTAATGTCTTGTGATCCAAGTTAAGAGAAACAGAGGCACTTTTGGTAATAATTTCTTTTATATGTGAATAAATTTGAGACATTTAATTATGAGTATTTATTATACATTGATTGAGCAAAGTTATCAGTCATTCCTGCAATAAAATCGCACACAACCCTATGATGATTAGGATTATTAATATCAGACTTTAATCCCTCTATGTTACTAATTTTTTGATCAGATTTTAACATTTCAAATAAAAATAAAACTACCTTATTCGCATTACCTGACATTATATTAATCTTGCTGTGTTGATACATTTTCTCTTTTAAAAAAACTCTTATAGTCTCAACTTTATGTGCCATATTATCTGAAAATACTACAACTTGCTTACTTGCTTCACGAACATCAGTGTGTTTATCAATTTTGAATAAGGCAATATTTTGAATAATGGAATTAATTACATCATCTACCATTAAAGAAGTACTTCTTCTTGTAATTTCATTGTTAATACGTGGAACTTCAAATTGATCAAAATTATTTGGTAAGGTAGATATTATTTCACCAACCAATGGAAGTTCTCGCAAGTCATCATAATTAAAAAATCCTGCTCTTAAACCATCATCTATATCATGATTATTGTATGCAATATCATCGGCAATTGCAGCAATTTGAGCTTCTAGTGAAGAATAATTTTTTAATTTAAGATCAAACTCATCATTTAACGATTTAATAGCTGAAGGAATTAATTCTATTAATGGACCATTGTGCTTAACTAAACCCTCTAAAGACTCCCAGGTTAAATTTAATCCATCAAAATCAAAATATTTTTTTTCTAATTGATGAACTATTCTTATAGCTTGGTCATTATGATTAAATCCTTGATGACTTTTCATTGCAATTTGCAAGGCGTCTTCTCCAGCGTGTCCAAAAGGTGGGTGACCAATATCGTGGGCTAAAGCTAAAGTTTCAGTTAGGTCTTCATTTAAACTAAATATTTTAGCTATAGATCTAGCAATTTGTGAAACTTCGAGTGAGTGCGTTAATCTTGTTCTGTAGTGATCGCCTTCATGTGATACAAAGACTTGAGTCTTATGTTTTAGTCTTCTAAAGGCAGTAGAATGAATTATTCTGTCACGATCTCGTTGAAATTCAGATCTAGTATTACTAGTTTTTTCGGATATAAGGCGGCCTATAGAATTTTCTACTTTAACGGCTAAGTGATTAAGATTATTGCTGTTTTTCATAAGACTTGAATAATTATCAAATAATGCATAATTATACACTATATAACAATTGTGTTATAGATGGATTATTATGGAACAAACAGCAGTATCAATTACAAAAAGCGCAGCAGAAAAAATCAAAGATTTACTGACTGAAGAAGGATCAAATATGAAAATGCGTCTGTCTATTTCTGGAGGTGGATGCTCTGGTTTTCAGTATGGATTTGATTTCGATTCTAACTATGGCGACGATGATATTATTTTTAACGAAAATGGAGCGGAGCTTGTAATTGATAAAGTGTCAATTATGTATTTAAATGGTTCTGTAGTTGATTTTGAAGACAAGCTTATAGAATCTTCTTTTAAAGTAAATAATCCTAATGCCGCATCCTCTTGTGGATGTGGTACATCTTTTGCCCCTAAGCAGTGATTAAAATTGTAAGCTGGAATGTTAATTCTATAAGAGTTCGTCTTCCTCATTTGTTAGAATTAATTGACTCCGTAAATCCCGATGTAATTCTTCTTCAAGAAACTAAAACTGAAAATACAACCTTCCCAAGAGAAGAGATTGAAAATAAAGGCTATCAAATAATTATCCACGGTCAAAAATCTTACAATGGTGTAGCAATATTATCTAAGTTGCCTTTAGAGCTAGTTATAGATCACTTACCTGGAAATAAAGATGATGTTCAAGCAAGATACCTAGAAGCAAAAATTTTAATTGAAAAACCAATTACTGTTAGCACTATATATCTTCCCAATGGAAACCCAGTTGATACAGATAAGTTTCCTTACAAGCTAGATTGGATGGATAGATTGCATGCTCATATAAAGAAAAAAATTGATAGCTGTGAAACATTTTTACTTGGTGGTGACTATAATATTATACCAACAGCTGATGATGCTGTTGATATATCTAAATGGCATAAAGATGCCTTACATCACCCTGAATCATTAAAAAGATTTAGAAATTTAATGAATCTTGGTTTAACTGATGCATTAAAAACTTTTAATTCAAAGCCATTTGAATTTACTTATTGGGATTACTCAAGAGGCTCATGGGAAAAGGATAACGGCTTACGAATTGATCATTTGTTAGCCTCACCTTTTGCAGCTGATCGATTGGTTGACTGTCAGATTGAAAAAAGATTTAGATCTTTAGAAAGACCCTCTGACCACGTACCAATTTGGTGTGGAATAAATTAATTTAAAAGGATACCAGGATTAGTGTATTCATAACCAAGATCACTAGCTACTTCTTTTTGAGTACATTTACCATGAATGACATTTAATCCATTCATAAAGTGCTGATCTTCATTAAGGGCTTTTTTGTATCCCTTGTTAGCTAAATCACAAATAAAAGGAAGTGTTGCATTATTTAGAGCAATTGTAGAAGTTCTGGGAACGCAGCCTGGCATGTTAGTTACACAGTAATGAACAATATCTTTATATATATAAGTTGGTTCTGAGTGAGTGGTAGGTTTACTGGTTTCTATGCATCCACCTTGGTCGATAGCAACATCAACTATTGCAGAGCCTTTTCGCATCTTAGAAACAAGTTTTTCAGATACCAGCATTGGTGCGGCTGAACCTGGAACAAGCACGCCACCAATTAAAAGATCGCAATTAGTAACATATTTTTCAACTTCAGCTTCTGATGAAATAACTGTATTTACCTTATCTCCAAAATACTTACTTAACTCAGCAAGTCTTTGTTCTGATTTATCAATTAAATTTACATTAGCTCCCATACCAACAGCAATTAAAGCGGCATTAAACCCAACAACACCACACCCAATAATAACTACATCAGCGGGAGGAGCTCCAGCAGCTCCAGCCATAAGTACACCGCGACCCTGTTGAGTCTTTTCAAGAGCATGAGCACCTGCTTGTATAGATATTTTTCCAGCAACTTCACTCATAGGTGCAAGCAAAGGAAGTCCGTTTGAGCTACTTGTTACAGTTTCATAGGCAATACAGATTGCGTTGCTGTCTATTAATCCTTGGGTAAGAGGTTTGTTTGCAGCTAAATGCAAATACGTAAATAATATCTGATTAGACTTTAATAATTTAATTTCAGATGCTTGTGGTTCTTTTACTTTTATAATTAAATCTGAATTGTCAAAAACCTCTTTAGGTGTTTTTACTATCTTTGCTCCTAAATGAAGATAATCACCATCAGAAAATCCTGAGCCGTATCCTGCGTCAGTTTCAACAATTAATTCATGGCCCTGTGAAATTAGTTTTTTAACGCTATCTGGTGTTAAACCTACTCTACATTCATGGTTCTTAATTTCTTTAGGTAAACCAATAATCATATTAGTACTGAGCCAAAACTTCTTTTGCTGTACTAATCATTTCATCTATTTGATCTTCGGTTGATATTAATGCAGGTGCTATAATTCCACAGTCACCTGTGAATTTTAAATGACCCCCGTTTGCAAAAATTTTTCTTTGAGCATCATATCCCCTAACTCCAGGTTTTCCATCAACCGCTAAATCTATACCTGCCATCAGGCCATCTCCTCTAATATCTGTTACAATTGGCAAATCTTTCAACTCATCCATTACGGCATTAAGAAAGTACGACGACATGTGTTTTGCTTTTTCAAAAATACCTTCGTTCTCATATATATCTAATGTAGCGTGAGATGCTGCTACACAAGCAGGGTGAGCTGAATAAGTGTATCCATGAAAAAACTCTACTCCATGTTCAGGTCCACTATTTATTATTGTATTATAGATATCATCTGACACAGCTACAGCTCCCATAGGTTGTGCTCCGTTAGTAATGGCTTTTGCCAAAGTAATCATATCAGGTTGAACATTGTATTTATTTGCTCCAAATGCTTCGCCAGTTCTTCCAAAGCCAGTAATTACTTCATCAAACACTAGTACAATTCCATACTTATCACATGTAGCTCTGAGTTTTTCTAGATAACCTTTCGGTGGAACTAACGTTCCTGTAGAACCAGCAATTGGTTCAACAAAGCAACCTGCAATAGACTCGGGGCCATACATGTCAACGAACCTTTGTAAATCATCTGCTAAATAATCACCATGCTCAGGTTGCCCTAGATTAAATTTATTTTCTTCCAACCAGGTGTGGCGTAGGTGAATTACACCAGGCATAGTAGCAGTGAACACTTCTCTATTTTTTATCATTCCACTAAGAGAAGTCCCACCAATATTTACACCGTGGTAAGCTCTTTCCCTTGAAACAAATCTTACTCTTTGTGATTGCCCTTTTGCATGCTGATAAGCTTGTATAATCTTAATAGCACTATCGATTGCTGTTGAGCCACATATTGTGAAAAAAATATTATTCAGATCGCCAGGCAGCATTTTTGCTAATCGCTCAGCAAGTGTAAATGCCGGCATGTGTGATATTGCAAAACTTGGTGCATAATCAAGTTTTAAAAGCTGTTGATGAACGGCATCAGCAATTTCTTTTCTTCCATGACCAAGTGGAACACAAAATAATCCAGAAGAGCAATCAATAACCTTATCTCCTTTGTGATTGTAGTAATATACCCCTTCACCTCTTTCTAGTAATCTTGGTTCTTTTTTAAAATCTTTATTTGCCGTAAATGGCATGAAAAAGTTTTCTAATGAATTGGTAGTGGCAGATGTATTGACCATATGGCTCCTTTAATCGCTTTTAGTAAATATAATTTATTGAAACTATACTAGACTTATCTAAAGCCTATATCAATCTAACAAACTAGATTATTCAACATATTATATAATTCTCAAAAATCTATGTGGATTAATTAAGCTGCTTTATTTGGTTTCGGATGAAAAGTTTCATTTTTTTCAGCCATATCGCGTAACATTTTGCAAGGTGCAAATCTATCGCCATATTTTTGTGCTAACTTATCAGCTTCTGCTACAAATTTTTTAATTCCAATCATGTCAATGAAAGATAAAGGGCCACCTGTCCATGGTGCCATGCCCCATCCAAGTATAGCTCCAATATCAGCATCACGCACATCAGTTAGAACATTTTCTTCATAACATTTTGCTGTTTCTAATGCTTGTACGTAAAGTAATCTTTGTTTTAACTCTTCGACGTTTGGTTGATCCTTTTTTTGTTCATACATTTTAGATAATTCAGGCCATAAATATTTCTTTCCATTCTCTGGATATTCATAAAAACCTTTATTATTTTTCTTCCCAAATCTTCCTTGATTATCTACAAATTCTTCCAAGACTTTTTGTGGAACTGTAACGGGAAGTTCTTTTCCTTCTGCTGCAAAATCTTTTTTAGTTTGAACGCTAACTTTGTGTGCCAAGTCTAACGCAACAGCATCCATTAGTGCTAAAGGAGCCATAGGCATTCCAGTCATTTTTCCAGCATTTTCAATTAGTGCTGGATTTATACCTTCTGCAAGCATTTCCATTCCTTCACCTGTATAAGTGCTGAAAACTCTACTTGTGTAAAAGCCTCTGCTATCATTAACAACAATTGCAGTTTTTTTTATTTTTTGAACATAGTCCATTGTTTTGGCAAGTGTTTCTTGGGAAGTTTTTTCACCCATAATAATTTCAACCAAAGGCATTTTTTCTACTGGGGAAAAATAATGTACTCCAATAAAATTATTTGGTCGTTTAGAATTTTCTGCAAGTCCAGTAATTGGAAGCGTGGAAGTATTCGATCCAAATACAGCAGAGTCTTCGATCTGTGCTTCTGCTTTTGCAGTAACATCCGCTTTGATATCTCTATTTTCAAAAACTGCTTCAATTATTAAATCAGCTCCTTTTAATAAAGAGTAATCTGTTGTTGGAGTAATTAAACTTAATAATCTCTCCTTCTTTTCTTCAGTAGTCTTTTTTCGAGTAAGGGCTTTATCAAGTAATTTGACTGAATAGTCTTTTCCTTTTTCTGCACCGTCTTGTTGTTGATCAATCAAAATTACTTCAATGCCGGCTTTAGCAGTTACGTATGCAATACCGGCACCCATCAATCCAGCGCCAAGTATTCCAACTTTTTTAACATCATATTTTTCAAAATCTTTTGGTCTACGTGCCCCTTTATTAAGGGCCTGCATATTAACAAATAGACTTCTCACCATATTTTGAGAAACGGGGTCCATTAAAACTTTTGTCATTTGTCTTGCTTCAATCCTCAGTCCAGCATCAATTGGAACTTGCACACCTTCATATAAAGCAGAAAGTATTGCGTTTTGCGCAGGGTAATTTCCATAAGACATTTTTCTTAATGAAGACGATGCCACACCCCATATCATCATTCCTTTTGGAGTATACGGAGCTCCACTTGGTAGTCTAAATCCTTTTTCATCCCAAGGTTGAATAGCTTTGCCACCATCTAAAATATATTTCTTTGCAGCTGAGATAAGGTTTTTCTTTTCAACTACCTCATTTATCAGCCCCATAGATAAAGCTTTTTTTGGTGTAATAGGATTTCCAGCTAATAAAAAACTCATAACATCTTGAGTTACCCCCGCTAATCTTGGAACTCTTTGAGTACCACCAGCTCCAGGAATTAGACCTATTTTTGCTTCCGGTTGTCCAATTTGAATTCTGTCATTATCGATTGCAACTCGATAATGACAAGCTAAACAGATTTCTAGTCCTCCACCCAAAGCATGTCCATTAATAGCTGCAACAAATGGTTTTCCAGATGTTTCCATGCCTCTAAATAATTTGTTAAGATTCATGACTCCATCATAGATAGATTGAGCTGCTGCTACTTTATCTTCAACAACCTTATCAAAATTAAAAGTGTCATTAGATGTAAGATCTGCGCCTGCTATAAAAGCTTCTTTGGCACTTGCAATTACAATTCCCTTAACCTTTTCATCTTTAACTAAGTTCTCAATTACATCTCTATATTCATTTACTGATTGTGCGTTTAAAACATTCATAGATCTATTTTCTAAATCCCATGTTACAACGGCAACACCATCACTATCTATTTCGTAACTAATATCAGACATTATACTTCCTTTATTTTAATTTATCTTAAACACGCTCTATGATTGTGGCAGTACCCATACCACCACCTACACAAAGTGTGGCAAGGCCAGTAGATTTTCCTGATCTTTCTAATTCATCTAATACAGTGCCTAAGATCATTGCGCCAGTTGCTCCGAGTGGATGACCCATGGCTATTGCACCACCATTGACATTAATATCAGAGTGATCAATACCAATATGATCCATGTATCTTAAAACAACAGAAGCGAACGCTTCATTTAATTCCCATAAATCAATATCACTTTTATTCATGCCAAGGTTTTTAAGTAGTTTATCTGTTACATCGCCTGGACCAGTTAACATTATGCTTGGTTCAGAACCAATTGAAGCAAAGCCTTTAATTCTAGCTCTGGCTTTCATTCCATACTTCTCACCCATTTCTTTAGTGCCCATTAATATACCAGCAGACCCATCAACAATTCCTGATGAGTTTCCAGCAGTGTGAACGTGATTAACAGCTTCGACCTCTGGATATCTTTGTTGAATAGTCGCATCAAAACCAGCCATTTCTCCCATCATTGCAAACGATGGATCTAGGGAACCAAGCGATTGCATTGTAGCTTCAGGTCTCATATGTTCATCATGATCAAGAATTGTTAAACCATTTATATCCGTCACTGGAACCACAGAATTTTTAAAGCGCTTATCATCCCATGCAACCTTAGCTCTTTTTTGACTCTCTACAGCAAAAGCGTCAACATCGTCTCTAGAATATCCGTATTTAGATGCAATCATATCCGCACTGATTCCTTGGGGAACAAAATAATTTTTAATTGCTATTTGTGGGTCTGCGACCATTGCTCCACCGTCTGAGCCCATTGGCACTCGAGACATAGCTTCAACCCCACCACCAATAGTCATTTGTGACTGTCCTGACATTATTTGTGCTGCGGCCATATTTGTAGCTTCTAGTCCTGAGGCACAAAATCTATTAATTTGAACGCCTGATACAGACTGGTCATAATCAGCATTTAAAACAGCTGTTCTAGCAATATCTGCACCTTGTTCACCTACAGGTGAAACACAGCCTAAAACTACGTCATCAATATCAGATGTATCAACTGAATTTCTATTTTTTAAATTATTTAAAACTTGCGTAGCTAATTCTACGGCCGTCACTTCATGTAAAGATCCATTTTTTTTACCCTTTCCTCTAGGGGTTCTAACGGTGTCGTAAATAAAACAATCAGTCATAAAATCTCCAATATTTATTAATAAACTCTAATATTTTTTACATTAATAAAATAACTGAAACCAGTGATAATTTTTTGATGAATAAATTATATATATCAATAATTTAACATGATTTGTTAAAGTAATTTATAGATCGACATCTTGAAATGGAGTTATATCTGGTGCTGAAGGACAAAATCTAAATATTGGTTTTTTTAATGCGAGTTTTGGTTCAAAATTCGGCAAAGCTATTAATGAGGATGACACTGTTTGAAATCCCATATCAGTTTTTACGCACATTGCAGAAAGTGGGTTATTAGATTTGCTATATGAACTTCCTAAAAGTAATTCCCAATCCATCCAGTCATTATTAGCGGGGTCTGGAATAGATGCCATTGAAAATTGATCTAAGTATGTTTTAATGCGCTCTGAACTCATATCATTTCTATCATAAGCAGTTATCATCGATAAACCTTCAGGAATATCAAAGTATTCAATTATAGGACTCCCCTCAACTGACTTAAGCCAATAAGCATTAGTATTATCTGCAATCAACATATTAAACCCTCGATAAGAATTTTTTTCAATGTCCACAATTGCATTTAATGCTTCACTAGCATCCGCATGATCTAATGCATCCAAAACCAGCTCACCTCGTGATCTTTTATTTTCTAATGGCCCTAAAGTGTCCATTCTATTCAACACAGCAGCAACAAGACCATAATCATTCACTCCAAGCCAGGTACCTCCTGCTTCTATATCTTTACCTGCCATAATATGTTTTTGTTGTTCCCAGTGTCTTCCTGGTGGTAAAGATTGTCTTTCAATCATTTCATCTCTATTAGCTCCAATAATGATTGGCCACTCACTATCACTTTGCCTTAATATTACAATTGAACACATAAAATAATTTTAAATTTATAAAATTTTATTATAATTAAGAAATCACAATGAGTATCGATAAAACTGCATTAATAATAGAAGGTGGCGGAAGTAGAGGAGTTTTTTCCTTTGGTGTTATAGATACATTTATTAAAAATCAATTTGATCCATTTAATTTATATATAGGTGTATCAAATGGAGCTGTTGTCTTGAACTGGTTTCTTATAAAAGAACAAGATTATAATCTTGAGAAAATGCTTTTTTCAGCAAATAAAAAATATGTAAGTTATTTAAATTTTTTTAAAGGCAAAAGTATTATTGACTTTGAGGGAATATACAAAGATGGAAGAGATAAATTTAAACCAGATCCATATAAGATAAAAAAAAATTTACACTCTAAAGAACTTTACTTGGCTGCAACTGAGGCCTCTTCAGGAAAAGCTAGCTATCTGAAGTTTGATACCGAACAATGGTTTGAACAAATGATAGCCTCTGGAACGCTCCCATTAATTGTAAGAAAGCCATCAATTTTAAACCAAGTAAGATATTTTGATGGTGGAATTGCTGACCCAATACCAGCCAAAAAAGCCTATGACTTAGGCGCAAAAAAAATAATCGTAATTAGAACCTATGAGAAAAAATTTGTAAGAACTAATAAAATAGAAAATTATTTAAGTGCTATTTTTATAGCAAAATATCCAAAATTATCAAAAGCATTAATAAATCATGCCAAAACATACAATGAGTGTCTAAATTTTATACAAAATCCTCCTAGTGATTGTGAGATAGTTCAAATATGTCCACCAAATAGACTTAAGGTAAAAAGAGATACAATTGATCATGACTTACTTAAAGAGGGTTATCAAATAGGCATTAATAGTGCTATTAATTTTATGGATAATAATTCTAATTTATTTCCTTCAAAATAAATTTGTTTAACTCTTTAATTACTGCAGAAGTTGTTTCACATGGAAATGCAATAAATGCGTGATCTGCTCCTGGGACGATAATTATTTCCGCTTTATTTCCATAAGCTACCCACCTAGAATGCATTAACAAGGTATGATCAAGCAAGAGATCCCTTGTTCCAATAGTAAATATTGCAGGCGGCATATCAGAAAAATCACCAAACATTGGTGAAACATCTGGATTAGTTTTATCTTCATTATTTTGCAGGTAACTATCTTCAAATTTTTTCATCATTTCTGACGATAGCAACAAATTTTCATTATTAAGATTGATTTCACTTGGCAAAGGATTGGCATTATAGGTTCCAAAAATAAGGTTTAGAGCCTTAATAGATTGGTGAAGATTTTTAGATTTCAATCTTAGTATAGTTGTGAGGCATAAATGAGCACCAGCAGATTCTCCTCCAATAACAATTTTATCAACTCCATATTCTTTTTTTAAATTTTCAATCAACCAAAGAGAAACAGTTTCACAATCGTCTGCTGCTGCAGGATAAGGATGCTCTGGCGCTAAACGGTAATCAACCGAAATTGCAGTACAATTCATTTCATTTGAAAGCTTTTCTAATTCAAGATCTTGTCCATCGGCACTACCTAAACAAAATCCACCTCCATGGATATGAAGATAAACAAAGCTAGCATTATTTTTTCTAATTTCTCTTATTAAAACCTTAGAATCATTTAATTCAATATACCTATCAGTAGCTAATTTTGATTTTGGCTGATTAGGTAACATTCCTCCACCTTCAGACCTTATCTTTCTTAAAATTTCAAATGGTATTTCATGACTCGGCGGCATGTTTTGCATAAGTTTAGAAATATTAGTATTCATTTCTAAAATATCATTATTAATATTTTTAATATCAAATACTTCGGAACAAATATTTTTATAAAAAAACATAGATTAGCCTCAGCTAGCTTGAGATTTTTTTCTTAAAGATGAAAGAATTAAGTTTAAGGCAAGCCCATAAATTGGAAGAAAAGCTAGATAGCAAATAAGTAATTTAAATAATAAATCGTTAGTTGCTATTGGAAACCAGTGATCACGCATAAATTCATCTGATGAATTATAAAAAGCAAATCCATAAAAAACATACGTATCAATGATCTGTGCAAAAAAAGTACTTATAGCTGGAGCAATGAACCAATTTTTATTAAAATTTAATTCATCTGATGGATTGATGTTATTTCTTAATTTAGAAAAAACTAAAATATCTAAAAACTGGCCAAGGGCATATGCACTTACTGAAGCTATCGCAATTCTTAAATCGGCAAAATATAGTGAAATAAAGAATGCCGGTATGAAAGCTCCTATTATAATTTTTCTAGCTACTTGGTCTTTATAAATTCTTACCGTTAGATCAGTTGCTAAAATAATAAATGGAAATGTAAAAGTTGCTATCGTAAATTCATAACCAAAAACTGAAATTGGAAATTGAACTAGATAGTTAGAAATACCAATTATAAAAATATGTAAAGTTATAAGTGAGAGAGTAAATTTAGAAATATTATTCATATAATTATTATATATAGCAACACAATTTAAAAACAATAATTTGCTAGAATTAAACTATAATTAATTTAATAGTTAGAAAACTTACGATTCCAACAGATGTTGCCGCTACAAAACCTAGATAAAATGGTCTGACTCCAAGAGATGCTAGAGATTTTAAGTTTGTGCTTAGTCCTAGAGATGCCATAGCTACAGCTAATGAAATTTCAGCTGTTTGTTTGATGAAAGATATGGTTGCAAACCATTCATTAGCACTTAAAACACTAAAACTACTCCCAGACGATTGTAAAGTTATATCGCCAGTTGTTCTTATTATGCCCATAGCAATAAAGCCTAATATAAAAAGTGGAAACATACTAAAGATAGAAATATTATTGATACTTTCAGCGGTCTTTAGATTTTTATGATACATAAAAGCTATCAATGGAATAATTATCAACATGCTTGTATTTCTGACTAATTTTGTTACTGCAGCAATATCTAATACTTCAGGAGCATTAAACTGTTCAGCGTAAATTAGTCCCGCTCCAGCAACTTGGGCTGTTTCGTGAATTGCAGTACCTAGAAATAGACCTGCAGCATATTCATTGCCTTGAAAAACATAGTTAGCTAAAAATGGATAAAAGAACATGGCTAAGATTCCAAACAAGGTGATATTAGCAATTGCATATGTTACCTCTTCTTTATCAGCATTGATTGCCGGTGCAGTTGCAACAATAGCAGATGCCCCACATATACTGGTTCCAACGGCTATAAGGGCAGCCATTTTTGAGGAAACATTAATTTTCTTACTAAGATAAATTACTATGAGTAAAGCTGACGCTAGACAAATTATAATCAATGGAAGTGCAACTAAACCTAGATTAACTATGTCGCCTAGCCCTAAACGAATCCCTAAACAAATTATTCCAAACCGAAGAATTTTTTTAATACTAAAATCAATTCCAACTTTAAATTTTTCTGAAATATTAAATATGTTCCCAACTAATAAACCAATAATTATAGCCAACATAATTGAAGAGATTGGGCTTTTATCAAATCCCATCATTTTAGTTCCTAAATAATCACTAAAATAAATTCCTATTAAAGCTACAAAACAACTTAAAAGTATTCCTGGTAAATTATTTAAAAAACTGCTTCTCATTCTATTAATCGTTCCAGTCCATATATATTTTACATTCTTGTGGCGGTTTGTCAGAAAAACTAAATCCTTCATTCCAAACATACTCTGCGTTTAAGCAGCAGTTTAATTTCAAATCATCACTGTAGTGCTTTTGGTAACAAATTTTATCTAGTGGGAGTCTTACGTTATAGACATAAATTTGTACAAGTCCAAAAATACAGCTACCAATTAATAATAATATTAGTGCAACTATATTATTTGTAATTTTAGCATACTTTGAAGTGGAAAACTTTTTATTGAGAAAGAAATATAAAAAGGGAATTAGAACTAGCACAAATGAAATGAATATAAATAAGCTTTCTGAAATTAATGACTGAATATTAACCTCATTTTTATAATACCAAAAATTAATGGGTAGATATGCGATTATAAAAACAACAAGTATCCAGGAGAAATATAAAAATAGTGATATATTCTTAAATTTATTGGAATATTTAATTGCTAATATTGGAGTAATAAAAATAAATGAAATTTTTATCAATAGTAAAATATAAAACATCTTAATTATTTTTTTTCAGCTTCCAGATTCCACTCTTGGATCCAATAATAAAGATTTCGCCTTTGCTATTAAATTCTACGTCGCGCAAACGGCCCTCACCTTCAATTAAAGTTTCTTCACTTAATACTTTCCCATTATTAAAATCTAAGCTAATTAACTTTTGTGCCTTTAAGCTAGTTATAATAACTTTATCGTTTAGCTCTTTAAACTTATCACCTTGATAAAAAATAAAATTACTTACAGCAATTGAGGGTATCCATCTATAAATGGGCTTAACTAAACCCGGTTTCCAAGCACTGCCGTCTCCTATTATGGAGCCATCGTAGTCTGTGCCGCCCCAAGCAACTAGCATCCACCCGTAATTACTACCTTTTGTAACTTTGCCAAAAAAATCACCACCTTTTGGACCATGATTAGATATGTATACCTCGTTATCAATGGGCGAAATTCCCATTCCTTGTGGGTTTCTAACACCTATTTGATAAATTTCAGGAAGCCAGTCTTTATGTGTTGATAAACCAGGGTTGTCCAAAGGGATCGACCCATCTAAATTAATTCTAATTATTTTTCCAAAATGATTAGTTGGATCTTGAGCTGCCATTCCTTGCGCTCGTTCCCCTACACTAGCAAACAATAAATTATCTTTAATTGCCAGTCTTGAGCCCCAATGTATATCAGTATCTATTGGAGGATCTGATCGAAAGATATTTTTAAAATTTTTAAGTTTATTGTTAACCAATTCACCTGCAGCAATTGATGTAGTTGTATGCTTTCCATATCTTTGTTCTGTATAGCTTACATACACTCTTCCCTTGTGGTATAGGATGTCAAGCATACCTCCTTGCCAACCAACCTCTAAGACTTTAAGGCTATGTTTTAAATTAACTACTTCTTTAGTTGCCAGGTTAATCTTTAGTATCTCACCAGATTTTTGAGTAACCAATAAATTTTCATCATCAATAAAACTCATGCCCCAAGGTTTAACAAGATCAATTGAAACTTTATCTAAAATGTAACTTTCGGAGTGAGCAATTTGTATAGAGTATAAAAAAATAAACGAAAATAAAAATAAATGTTTTAATCTTTTCATTTAAATAATTAATTCCTTTGAGGTAAACTTTTAACCATAGTTAAATTTTTTAGAACTGCTGATGCCCTTCTACTTTTAGCAAGCTCTTGATAATCAGGATCATTGTACCAATTGTCGGCACTTTCTGGTGAAGGAAAAGTAAATATAATAATTCGACCTTCTATTTTTGTTTCACCCTCTAAATGTTTTGCCTCATTATCAAAAGTAATAAATTCTCCATTATATTTTTTAAGTAGTGGAAAAAAACCTTTTTCATATACTCGATAAGTATCTTTATCGTTAATAACTAGATTTGCAATTACATGCACTTTTTGATCAGACATAATCTATCTCCTGAATATTAATTTATAATTAATATTGACCATATAATTTATTTGCTTAATTGGAAGTAGTGATTTGTTTTTTTGGGTCAAAGAAAGGTAGTTTTCTAATCTGGGTTCCGAAGCCAAAATCTTTTTTACTAATTCTATTCTTCTTAAATGTCCGCGTAAGTATGAGTTTCTTCAGATGCACCGGGGTGAGTTAAAGCTCCCTTTTGAGCAGAACCAACTGTTTGTGCGTATTTCCATAAGGTACCGCTATTATAATCAGTTTTTCTTGGCTTCCACTTTTCTCTTCTTTTAGCAAACTCTTCATCAGAAACATCCACAGATAGAATACCCTCTTCACCATCAATTGATATTTTATCACCATCTATCAATAGAGCTATTGGTCCACCTACAGCTGCTTCAGGTCCAACATGGCCAACACAAAGCCCGCGTGTACCGCCACTAAATCTTCCATCTGTAATTAGTGCAACTTTACCGCCCATACCTTGGCCTGATAATGCTGCAGTGGTTGATAACATTTCTCTCATACCAGGCCCACCTTTGGGTCCTTCGTATCTAATTACAATTACGTCACCTTCATTGTAGCCATTTTCCACAACACATTTATAGGCATCTTCTTCACAGTCGAAACATTTCGCTGTACCCTGA